>OGFF01000298.1_pt1 | contig 73455 bp, 63 predicted proteins | sample 1570751 | NCBI WGS metagenome assembly OGFF01 (sample SAMEA2581951, study PRJEB24529) | metagenome | biome: Human gut stool | place: China | collected 2011 | reverse complement strand
ATGAAAATGGAAATGCTAAAAAAGTTAGAAATGATGCAACATACAATAAAGATTATTTAACTGGAAGATACGGTGCTATTCCAGTATTAGAGGAATTTGATGTAATATGAGAGACAAAGAATATTCAAGAAAAAGCAAATTAAAAAGTAAAAGGCTTGCACCAGCCAATTACTTAATTGTATGCGAAGGAAAACAAACAGAACCTAACTATTTTAATGGGTTAAAGAAAAAGATAAATGAAAAGTATGGTAATAAAGTTGATGTTTTAATTCCTAGCATTGAAGTAAAAGGAACAGGAAAGAATACAACAGATTTAGTAAATTATACAGATAAATTTGTAAACTATTCAAACAAAAGATATGGACAAGTTTGGGTTGTATTTGATAAAGATGATTATTCAGATGATCAATTTGATAAGGCAATTAGAACTTGCGATTATAATGTTGCTTGGTCTAATCCTAATTTTGAACTTTGGATATTATCTCATTTAAAGAGAATAACTAAATATATATCAAAAGATGATATTTTAAAAGAACTGGATAAAGAATTTCAAAAAAATGGACTTGGAGAATATAATAAAAATGATGAAAAAGTTTTTGAGAAAGTTACAAGTGATGGAAAAATACATATGGCAATAGACAATTGCAAATTAATGGAGAAAATTAATGAAAACGGACAAGCATCACAAAGAAATCCTATGACACAAGTATATAAAGTAGTAGAGGGATTGAAAGAATATTTAGATTAAAATATTACAAAAGAAAAGCAAAATATGAAAGTAATTGAGAGTTACAAAATTATTTTGCTTTTTTGATAATAAAAGACAAGTTTCGACATTTTTTGTGAAAGGATAATAGTATAATAAATATGGAGGAAGAGATGAATACAAGAGATGCAGTAGATACAATAAGAGGATATTACTATCAATTTGATTATTATATATTAAATATATTGAATCAAAATATAGAAGACAATAAAGTTTATATAGAATGTATTGAAGATATAGATATAGAAACTGCCAATGATAAAACAGCAATTCAATGTAAATACTATGCTGGAACAGAATATAATCATTCTTTGATATCAAGTGCTGTTAGATATATGTTACAACATTTTAGTAAAGACAAGGCGAAATCAATTAATTATAAAATCTATGGCTATTATAAATCAGGACAAGATAAATTACCTAAAGTATTAGATTTAGATTTTGTAAAAGAACATTTTTTAACATATACTGAGAAAAAAATAAAACATAAGGAATATGAAACTTTACATTTGCAAGATGAAGAAATTGAAGAGTTCATAAGACATTTAAAAATTGATATAAATGCTATGTCTTTTGAAGATCAAGAAATAAAAATAAAGGAAAAATTAAAAGATATATTTAAGTGCAATGAATATGAAGCTGATACAATTTATTATAATAATGCATTAAGAATTGTAAAAGATAAAGCAACTAATAAAAAAGCTGAAAATAGAAAAATTACCCAAAAGGATTTTCTGAATGAGATTAACACAAAAGAGGTATTATTTAACCAATGGTATCTAAATAATAGAAATATAAAGGAATATTGTAAAAGAATAAAGAAAGAATACTTTACATATAAAAATATTTCTCCGTATGAAAGATTTTTTTTGATAGAGTGTAATAAAATAATTTCAGAAATCGAGATTAAAGACATTGTATTAAAAATATCAGAAAAGTGGACTAATATAAAAATAAAACAACCAACGCCGTACTGTCCATATATATTTTTATATGGATTATCAGATAACAAAATATTAAATATTAAGAAAATGTTACAAAATGAGGATTTTATCTTTATTGATGGATATGACTTTAAAAATGCAACATTTAATGTAAGATCTATAATAAAAAAAGCAAATTATTATAATGGAATTAGGATAAAATTCATAGATGATTTTGTTAATATCAAAGAAGTTTTGGACAATACAGTTGGAACAAAAGAAATATATCAATTCTATATAAACAAACCATTTTATCAAGATGAAAAATATAAAAATATAAGAATTCCAATTATTGAAACAAAAAATATAATAGATATAATTTAGGAGGAAAATATGGAAGAAACTACAATAAATGCAGAGGTAATATCTGTATTTCCGGATAAAGTGAAAATTGCAATAAATGATTTGGAAAATTTTCAAATAGCGGAGGAAAAGTTAAGAGTAGGTTCATATATTAGAATTGCTGATAATGATGATTCGATTCTAATAGCAATTATAGAGAATTTTTCAATAGAAATAAAAGAAATAAAAAATAATGGTGGTTTAATTGAAGCAAAAAGAATATATATGATTGAAGCAATACCATTAGGTATGTTAACAGATGGTAAATTTGAAAGAGGAGGAGATACATTAACGATTCCACCTAAATCAGTAAAACCAGCTGGACAAGAAGATATTAATAAAATATATTTGAATTCAATTGAAGAAGATAAAAGATTTAGTTTTTCAACATTATCTTCAAATAATAGTATAACAGTTCCTGTAGATGGAAATAAATTTTTTGGAAAACATATAGCAATAGTTGGTTCTACTGGGTCAGGTAAATCACATACAGTTGCAAAAATAATTCAAAATGCTATAAATTGCAAAGAAAGCAAGTATAAAGGACTAAATAATTCACATATAATAATTTTTGATATTCATTCCGAATATAAAAGTGCATTTAAAACTGCAAATGTAATTAATATAGATAATTTAATTTTACCATATTGGTTATTAAATGGTGATGAATTAGAAGAATTGTTTCTAGATACTGGTGATAATAATAATTATAATCAATCTTCAGTATTAAGAACATTAATAACAATTAATAAACAAAAATCAAATGATAATGACGAAACAATAGATTTTGATTCCCCGGTTAAATTTGATATTAGAGAAATTTATAATGCGTTATGCAATATGAAAAGAGAAACGCATGAATATAATAATGATTTAAAAATTACATATAAAGAAGAAACTAAAGAATTTGAAAATTATAATCAAAAGTATACCGATTTTTTTAACGAAATACATGAATTTGCTCAAACCTTAAATGGAAAAATAAAGAGAGGTCCATATTCTGACGGTACAATAGATAAATTCATAAATAGATTTTATAACAAAATAAATGATAAGCGTCTAAATTTTTTGTTTGGAGAAAACTCTAAAAACATAACATTTGAAAATGTTATAAGGCAATTTCTTGGTTATTCCGAAAATAACAAAACTAATGTTACAATAATAGATTTGAGTGGAGTTCCTTTTGAGGTGTTAAGTATAACAGTTTCGCTTATATCAAGAATATTATTTGAATATGGATACTATTATAAAAGGTTAAGATGTAAAGAAAAAGAAGAAGAGACAATAAACAATGATGTTCCAATATTACTTGTATATGAAGAGGCACATAAATATGTTCCAAAGAGTGACTTGGCAAAATATAAGTCATCTAAACAATCAATAGAAAGAATTGCTAAAGAAGGAAGAAAATATGGAGTTACATTATTGTTAGCGAGTCAAAGACCTTCCGAGTTATCTGAGACAATTTTTTCTCAATGTAATAATTTTATTGCTATGAGATTAACTAATCCGAATGATCAGGGATACGTTAAGAAACTTTTACCAGATACATTAGGTAATCTTATAGATAAAATGCCTAATTTAAAAACAGGAGAGGCATTATTAATAGGAGATTCAATAGCATTACCTTCTATAGTGCAGATAGATAAATGTGAAGATAATCCATCTTCTAATGATATTCCGTATTTAGAGCTTTGGAAAAAAGAATGGAAAGAATTAGATATAGATAAAATAAAGAGAGAATGGTGTAATCATTAAAAAGAAAGGAGAGTAATATGAATATAGATTTTAGTAAGCTTTCTGCAGCACTTAATCAAAAAAATATTATAGAGCCAAGAGAAATATTTCTATCGCTAACAAATAAATCCCCAAAGTATAATGGATACTTAAGAGATGTACAAACAGAAGTATTAGAGTTGTGGTATCAAAATAGAAATAAAAAGGATAATATTATTAAAATGAATACTGGAAGTGGAAAAACAGTTGTTGGACTATTATTGTTAAAAAGTTGTATTAATGAAAATAAGGGCAAATGTGTATATGTTGTTCCAGACAATTATTTAGTAGAACAAGTTATTAAGGAAGCTAATGACTTAGGAATAAATGTTACAAAAGATATAGATAATATAAACTTTATAAGTGGAAAAGCTATTTTAGTAATAAATATTCATAAATTGATTAATGGAAAAAGTGTATTTGGAATAAATGGAAAAATTGATATAGATAGTATATTAATAGATGATGTTCATTCGTGTTTGGAAATTGCAGAAACCAAAAGCATGATAAGCATAAATAGAGAAAAGTATACAAAATTATATCAAGATATTTTAGATATGTTTTATGATAGTTTAAAGCAACAGAATGAAAGTAATTTAATAAATATTAAAGATAGAGATTATGCAAGTAGTCCTATGCTTGTACCATTTTGGGATTTTAATAATAAAATAACAGAATTATTAAATAAATTTAAAGACTATAAACAAGAGGATATATTTAAATTTAATGCTCCTATGATTATAGATATGTTAGAGTTATGCGATTGTTGTATTTCATATGACTGTATAGAAATAAGTATGAGAAATTTACCAATATATAAAATATCTAGTTTTGAAAATGCTAATAGAAGAATATTTATGAGTGCTACATTAGAGGATGACAGCATTTTAATTAGAGATTTTGATATAGATCCTAATATAAATAATGTTATTTGCCCTAAAAATGCAACAGATATAGGAGATAGACTTATTATAACACCACAGGCAATTAATCCTAATATTACCGATGAGGAAATTAAATATCAATTAAAAGAATTATCTAAACATTATCGAATAGTTGTTATAGTACCATCATGTAGAAGAGCAATATATTGGAAGGATGTTGCAGATAGGATATTTAATAATGATAATATAAATAGTATAAATAATTATAATTTGGGACTAGATATTTTGATAAACAGATATGATGGAATAGATTTAAAAGATGATAAATGTAGAGTAATTGTTATAGACGGTTTACCAAATGCCAGTACTAATTATGATCAAATAAAGGAAAGTATGTTATCAAGTTCAGATGATATTTTAAGAGAAAAGGTACAAAAAATTGAACAAGGAATGGGAAGAGGAGTAAGATCCAATGAAGATTTTTGTGGAATAATAATTATGGGAAGTAAAATGCCTAAGATATTATATGATAAGCAGACTAGGAAATATTTTAGCGTAGCTACTTTAAAACAAATAGAATTATCTGAAATGATTGTCGAAAGCATGGAAAGAAAAGATATAAAAGAATTTTTTGAAGTATTACAACTATGCCTAAATAGAAATGAAGAATGGACAAGAATAAGTAGAAGTGTTGTAAGTGAATTAAAATATAAAAACAAATTAAATATCCCAAATAGAGAAGTAAAATTTAGAAGAGCATGTAATGAATTATTAGCAAAGAATTATAATTCAGCAATAAAAATATTAGAAGAGTATATAAACGAAGAAAAAAATGAAGTTTTAAAAGGATATGCTCAAATGATATTAGCCAAATATATAAATTTGATAAATCCTAATAGAGCACAAGAAGTTTTGTTGTCAGCAAAAAAATTAAATAAAAATATTATTGCTCCAATAAATGGAATTAGATATCAGAAAACAGATATGTATAATGAGCAGGCAAAAGAATTACAGAACTTTATAAAAAACAATAATATTAAACCAAATGAGTATTTAATAATGATTAATGATATATTATCTAATTTAAATTTTGAATCCTCCCACAATGAGTTTGAAGAATCTATACGATTGTTAGGAAAATATATTGGATTATTTTCAGAAAGACCAGAAAAAGAATATAATAATGGAGGACCGGATAACCTATGGGGAATGGGAGATAATTTATATTATGTGATAGAATGTAAAAATGAATCTAATAGTACAGAGATTAGCAAAAGAGATTGCGGACAATTACATAATTCAAAGTCTTGGTTCTATAAAGAATATGGTTCAAAATTCAAATGTATACCTATTATTATACATAGGAATAACAAATTTGAAAAATCAGCTTCTCCAGAAGAAGATTTTAGAATATTGGATAAAGATAATCTAAATTTATTAAAAGAGAAGGTACAAAAATTTGCAATAGCATTATGTAGTGATATAAGTAATATCGACAATTTGGATATATTATTAAAAAATTATAATTTAACAAAAGATAATTTTATTAATTATTATACAATAAAAGTTTAATGTATTATAAGAAAGTGAAAAATAATTTCACTTCATTTTCACATACTCAAAAAAATATTACGAACTTTTTAAATGACTATGTTTAAAAGTGCAAAAATTGCACTTTAGAGGAACAAGCAATTTAAATATATTAAAAGTAAATCCAGCAACAAACCAAGAAGAGATTACAAAACAAATTAATAAATCTGTAAGAACTGTCAAAATATATATGGCAGAGATGCAAGAAAAAGAATTAATATCAAGAAAAATGGTAAGAAATGGTGAATGAATAGTAAATTAATTAGTAATTGTAGTATATAAAAAGTGTGGAAAAGACTTTTTGCAGTCAAATTTCACACTTTTTCCAATTGTGCCACAATTTTATGATTTTGTGGCACAATTGAAAAATTTAAGATTTCCTAAAGTTTGTATACATATAAAATTCTACACCAACTTAACCTCCTCCATCACAAACTCATCCACCATCTCCTGAATCATATAAATATAATTAACCTGCTCAACAAAACTCTCATTCTCAGAAGGAGCAGGAAATCTTTCTTTAAGTTCAAACTCAATCAAATTAGCATAACCCTTCAAATGATATTCAAACTCCAACAAATAATCCATAACAGAACCATCCATAACCAAACGAGAAAACTTAAAAGGCTTATACTCTTCCAAATACTTCTTAGCCCAGATACCATATTTACCTAGTTTCAAATTTATCACCACCCAAACTCATAATAACCAAATTCAAGCAATCACCAAAACCAGCCCTATAATATTTATCATTCCAATAACCAATATAATCAAGATAATTTTCATCAAGCTTGTCCAATTGCTTTTGAACATACTTCTTATTACAACTTACAACATTTTTCAAAATATTATCACAATACTTATCAAACTCAATCAAATGTCCTTTATCCTCTTCAGTAAGTCTGCTCAAACACTCATCTCTAAAAATTATCCATTCTCTCATCAAATCATTAACTTTATTATCTAAATCCATAAAAATCATTCCTTTCAAAATTTAATCAAAAATCTAAAATAGTCATAAAAATTCATTAAAAAACTAATCAAAATCGTAAAAAATAAATTTAATTACTATTAGAAATCAAATACAATTAGTAAAAATCTTCTAAAACTTTCTAATAAAAATTAAATGCAATTAGCACCAATCTCCTAAAATATTCCAATAAAAATTGGGGAGAAATTGGGGATCAAATTTTCAAAATCACCCCAATTTTAACAAAATTACACACTAAACGAAAATCCAGCAAAGCACTAATATCACTAGCATACAATGCAATTCAACACATCTAATAAAATATGTTATGTAACCCTCATAACCCGAAGGCCTACATTTTTTTATTTTCTTCAAACCAACAATAAATCAAGCTTAATCAACAAACAAATCAGTTCAAAAAACTATTCCTAATTATCACCAAAAGTGTTATAATAAAAAGAAAAAAATAGGAGAAAAACTATGAACCAAAAAACAAGTAATGAAATAACAATAAAAATAAAATGTCAATTGAGCGAATTTTATAAAATAATAGAAGAAAAAGGATTCAAAAAAATAAGACAATTCTCAATGGACGACACATATTTCATACCAAAAGAAATAGAACTAGACAAACTAAGTACAAGAGACATTTTATCGAAAGCAGTATTAGTAAGAGATATTATAGGAAAAAATTCAAATAAAAGAACAAAATTAATAACATATAAAATAAAAAACATTGATGAAAAGGGAAATATATTAAATCAAGAATCCATTAACTGTAACATTTTAGATATAGAAGACGCAAAAAAGTTATTAAAAGCAATAGGATATGAAGAAATTATGAATATAAAAGAAGAGGATATAGTATATGAAAAAGACGGATTTGAATTAGCAATTAAAAATATAAATAATGGTGACAAGTTAATAGAAATAGAAGAAACAGAGGAGATAAATACTATAGAAAAATTAATTCAGAAAGTAAATGAAATAGGAATACCAATTTATACAGATAACTATTTCGTAAAAAAGGCAGAAATAGAACTAGATAAAATATTAAATAAAAAAACCAAAAATGAAAAAGAACATAAAAAATATTAACAAAGAATTTCAGGAATACAAGAGAGCGCGTGAATCTTAGTTAAATTAATTCCAAACCCAAATAGCAAGAAAGGATCAAAATAACATGATAAAAAACATAGTAAAAGACATAATGTTCCTATCGCAAAAATCAGAAAAAGCAACAGAAAAAGACAAATACATAGCACAAGACCTGCTAGACACACTAAAAGCAAACAAAGACAGATGTGTAGGACTAGCAGCAAACATGATAGGATATAATAAAGCAATAATCTGTATATCAGGAGGAATATACGACTTTATAATGATAAATCCAAGTATAACAAATAAAAAAGAAGAATATCAAACAGAAGAAGGATGTCTATCATTAATTGGAGAAAGAAAATGCAAAAGATATAAAGAAATTGAAGTAGAATATATGGACATAAATTTCAATAAACAACACGGAAAATATAATGGATTTATTGCAGAAATAATCCAACATGAAATAGATCATACAAATGGAATAATAATATAAAAAAATAAATTGGCTAACAACAATACGATAAATGCAAAAAAATATACACAAAAAGCATAAAAATTAAATAAACAAAGCAATGATTGACTACTATACATAAATAGTATAAGATAAAAATGCAATTAAATTAAAATAAAAAAAATTCCAAAAGAAAATCAAAAGAGATACTTTTAGATAAAACTAAAGGTATCTTTTTGAATTTTAAAGAAGAAAATAGTTTGAAATAAAATCTTTCTTTATAATGTGTGGCTTTTAGATAAGCAAGAAAGGAATGAAAAATAAAATGGATGGAAAATCGTATGTATTAGAAAACATTATTCAAAACTATAGGATAAAAGATGGAGAAAAAGTAACATCTGAAACAATATATCAAATACTAGAAAACACAAGAATAACTATACAAGAACTAAAAAAATGTTTAGGAATCCCCAAAAATACATATGTTAAATTAAGAAAAGGCGAAAAATGTTATTTTATATGTAGACTTTGTACAAACATAAATAATAATAGAATTAGATATAAGCCAGAAGAACGAAAAATATTAAAACAGTATATAAAGAATGAATATTTAATTACAGAAGACATAAAAGAAATGAGAAAATATATAACAGACGATATTAGATTAATTAAAATACTTGATATAAGTGCAGAAAAATATATAAAGATATTGAATGGAAAAATAAAAAGAATAAAAAATAAGATTTTTGATTATCAAGATAAAATAAATATAAGAAATGATATAATAAAAGATACAAAAAATGACAATATTATAACTCTTAAAGAAGTAAAAAAAGCAAAAGAAGATAAAGGATATACAGACTATCAAATAAAAGAATCATTAGGTCTTAAACAAAAACAATATAGAGAATTAATAAAAGGAAAAGAGATAAAACTTAAAAAAATTTCACCCAAAGATAAAGTAAAAGCAGATTTATTGAAAGTAGATATAGAAAATTTAAGCAAATTCGGAGATAGAGATTATTCAACAGAAGAAATAATGAATATTTGTAAAGAATATAATATTGGAATAAATACATTTATAAAAGAAATAATTGGAAACAAGAAAAATCCAGAATTAACTCGAAAAGTATTTAATATTTCAGATGGAAAAATATATCTAGGAAAACAAAAGCAAATAAGTAACGAATTAATTGAAAAAATATATTTAACAAAAGATAAAACAATTGAAAAATTGGCTATTGGGATAGCTCAAATGTACGGAAGATTAAACAATTTTGAAGACTTAAAACAAGAAGTATACTTAAAATTAATAGAGAATGGTGGAAAAATTGAAACCAATTTATCTTATGATCAAAATTTAGTAATAAATGTCCTTATGAAAGGCATAAAATATGCAATGTTTAATTATTTGTCAAAAAATAAATTTGAAATAAGTCTTATTCAACAAACAGCAGATGGTTATTTTGATTTACTAGATGTAATTGAAGATAATACATATAATCCACAAGACGTATTTGAAAATAGTAATACAGATACATTATTAAGTAGCGAAGATATAACAGATCAACATAGAGAATTTTATGAAGTGTTAAAAAGATATTCAGATATATTGATAGATAACAGAGAAAAAGGATTAGAAAAAATAAGTCAAGTGTTTGATATTAGTGTAGAAATGGTAATGAAAAAAATATCTGAATTACAAATGATTGCAATTAATAGTCAATTAGTAAAATTTGATTCTAAGGGACGAGTATTATTAAATGAAGTAATTTAGTAATTTTTGCTTGAAAATATAATACATTTGAGATATAATAAAAACGATAAAAAATGAAGAAAGGAGTGTATGGCGTATTTAAGTATTAAATATCTCATACAATGATATCATGAAAACAACAGTATATTTAATAAGACACTCAGTAAGAATTAACACAAAAGACGTAATAGAAAGTTGGAAAACAAGTCAAGACAAAGTATTAAGAAGTGAAAAAATAATATTAAGTGTAACAGGAGAAAAAAGAGCAGAAATACTAAGCAATGAAGAAGAACTACAAAACATAGATGTAGTATATACAAGCAATTGTGTAAGAACATTGCAAACAGCAAAATATCTATTAGAAAAACAACACCTAAAAGCAAATATAGATGAAAGATTTGATGAAAAAAGAGTAGGAAAGCCAAATGATAAAGAATATCCAGATTGGTATACAAGACAATATGAAGACGAAAACTTCAAAACAGAAGGAGGAGAAAGCCAAGCAGAAGTAAGAGAAAGAGTAAATGAAGCATTCCAAGAAGTTGTTAGTCAAAATAAAGGAAAAAGAATAGCAATATTTGCACATGATTATGCAATAATGTATTTCTTATTAAAATGGTGTAAATTAGAAAAAGTAACACCAAATAGAGAACTAAAATTAAGCTTTAAAGGCAAAGTAGTATTTGATAAAAGAATAAATTCACCAGAAGTATTTAAATTAACTTTAAATGACGGAAATGAAATAGAAGAAATTGAAAATATTCCATTTGATGATTTAGAGTTTGATGATTTTAATAAATAATAAAAGCAAAATAGACCTAATATCCAGTAAGTTAATTACAATATTAGATCTATTTTTGTTACTAAAATTTGCAATATTTTATTTTACAAAGACAAAAAGAATGTTATAATTAATAAAAAAATTTAATTAAGAAATAATATGAATGTTTTGGGAGAGACTTTAACCAAAAAATGTATTATACAAGGAGGAAAATATGTGTACTGCAGCAACATATAAAACAAAAGATTTTTATTTTGGGAGATCATTAGATTATGAGTTTTCTTATAATGAAGAAGTAACAATAACACCAAGAAATTATCAATTTAATTTTAGAAATAAAGAATCAATAACAAATCATTATGCAATAATAGGAATGGCTTATGTAGCCGATAATTATCCATTATATTATGATGCAATAAATGAAAAAGGATTAGGAATAGCAGGATTAAATTTTGTTGGTAATGCTCATTATAATGAACTACAACAAGAAAAAGATAATATTGCACAATTTGAATTTATTCCATGGATTTTAAGCCAATGTGCTACAACAAAAGAAGCAAGAAGATTAATTGAAAAAATCAATTTACTAAATGTTCCATTTAGTGCTCAATTACCATTAGCACAATTGCATTGGATTATTTCAGATTCAGAAGAATCAATAACAGTAGAAGCGGTGAGAGATGGAATCAAAATATATGATAATCCAGTAGGAGTATTAACAAATAATCCACCATTTGATAAGCAATTATTTGCTTTAAATAATTATATGAATTTATCTAACAAATCTCCAAAGAATTCTTTTGCACAAAATCTAGAATTACAACAATATAGTAGAGGAATGGGAGCAATTGGACTTCCTGGGGATTTATCATCACAATCAAGATTTGTTAGAGTAGCATTTGTAAAAATGAATTCTGTATCTGGTGAAGATGAAAACGAGAGTGTAAGTCAATTTTTCCATATACTTAATTCAGTTGATCAGCAAAGAGGTTGTTGCCAATTAGATGATGGAAAATATGAAATTACAATTTATACATCATGTTGTAATGTAACTAAAGGAATATATTATTATACAACTTATGATAATCATCAGATTACAGCAGTTGATATGAACAAAGAAAATTTAGATGGAGATAGTCTTGTTAGATATCCATTAATAAAAGGTGAACATATCAATTATCAAAATTAATATTAAATATCCACAAATAGTTTACTTTTTGTGGATATTTGTGGTATAAAAATAGTATTGCAATAAAGAGCTTGCATAAAAAATATATTAAGAAAGTGAGGAGAAAAAATGGATTTAACTATTGATGTTGAAGATTACAAATTAAATGTGAGAGCTACAGTGATAATTGAACATAATGGAAAAATTTTAGCACATAAAAATATACATTCTAACCATTATGCTTTAATTGGAGGTAGAGTAAAAATTGGAGAAGATTCAGAATCTACAGTAAAAAGAGAAATGTTGGAAGAACTAGGAAAAGAGATAGAAGTTACTGGATATGTTGCAACAATAGAAAACTTCTTTGAATTGAAAGGCTCTAAATATCATGAAATATTATTTGTACATAAAGCAGAATTTGTTGATGAAGAGGATAAAAAAATAGATTACAATTTGAAAAATGTTGAAGGAGAAGATTGGCTTCAATATGAGTGGTTAGACATTTACAAAATAGATGAATATCCATTACTTCCAACATCAATAAGAAGTGTATTAAAGGAAAATAAATTTCCTGTTCACAAAATTACTAAAGATATCTAATTATAAAATAAATAATTTGAGTCGAAAAAATTTAAAATTAATTAGATTGTAAAAAGAATGAAGTGAAGATTGAAAAATAATTTGTGTCTTACGGAAATATAGCGTTAGTGAAGGCAAGGAAGGAATAAGATTGATTATGGCAGAGCTTTGGGATATATATGATGAAAATCGAAATAGGACAGGAAGATTGGCAGAAAGAGGAGTATATGAATTTAAAGAAGGAGAATATCATATTGTTGTAACAGGAATAATTTTTAATTCTAAGTATGAAATATTGATAAGTAAAAGAGCTCCTTGGAAAAGACACGGAAACTTATGGGAATGCAATGGAGGTTCAATTCTATCTGGAGAAACTAGTTTAGATGGAATTTTGAGAGAATTAAAAGAAGAATTAGGAATAAGTTTTACCAAAGAAGATGCTATTTTTTTTAGAGAAGTTAAAAGAGATAAAAAAATACCAGATTTCAAAGATTTATGGATATTTCAAAAGAATATTCCTATAAATGAAATTACATTTCCAGATGGAGAGGCTACAGAATCTAAGTGGGTTACAATTGAACAATTTATAGAGATGGTTAATAAAAAAGAGATTGTCCCAACAATTGATTTTGGAGAAGAAGAATATAAATTGGCTGTTGAAGTTCTAAAGAAGAAAAAATTAGAAAGATATTATGATAATACAGAAGCAGATACTCCAAAGAAAAATGTAAAATATTTTGTAGATAATATAAGTACAACTTTTGGGAAAGCAATTGATATTGGGTGTGGACCGGGTAATGATTCTGTTTATTTAATAAAAAATGGATGGAGTGTTGTTTCAATTGATAAAGAAAATTTAGGAGAAAGAATTTCCAAAAGGCTAGATACTGAAGAACAAAAAAGATTTAAGTTTCAACAACAAAATTTTGAAAACATGAAATTGGAAAAAGCAGATCTAATTGTGGCTAATTATAGTTTGCCATTTTGCAATAATGAAAAAATAAATGATGTGTGGAAAAATATTGTAAATAACATAAGAACAAATAGTTATTTTGTTGGAAACTTTTTTGGAATAAATGATTCTTGGAATAAAGCTGAATCTAATATGACATTTTTTACAAAAGAACAAGTGCTAAATTTATTTGATGAATTTGATATTATTAAATTTAACGAAGTAGAAAACGAAGGTTTTTCAGGTCTTGGAAACATGAAACATTGGCATATTTTTAATGTTATAGCAAAGAAAAAATAATTAAAAAGCACTATATAGCAAAATGTAGTGCTTTTTATAAATTTAAAACCCAATAATCTCATTATAACAGCTAATAGCAAAATTATCAGTCATACCAGAAATATAATAAATAATAGCCTTATAAAAATCCGTGGAAACAGACATATCAAAAATAACTTTATTTTTCAAATTAGAATTAGACCTATCAGTCAAGTTCCAATACTTCTTAATCCAATCAACAAAACTAGAAATAAGAACAGGATAGAAAACCTTAATAGAATTCAATTTTTCCAAAGTATTTTCATTATCGTAACATTCAGCCAAAACATTAAAAATCTGATTAATAACAAGCCTAAAATAATCAAAAGGATATTGAAGATGTTTGTTAAAATAAATATGTTCATAATTAAATTTTTTAATATCATTTAACAATTTCAAATTTTCATCAGAAAAACGAAGACCATTTTCAGGTGAAGAATTTGAACAAATATCATAAATTAAAGTATTAATAATATTAGAATTATTAATCTTTTGAGCTCTATCATATTTTAATAAATCATAAAGTTCATCCAAATGATTATCAATAATATGTAAATATATTGCATCTTCGATATCACGAATTATATAAGAAATTTTGTCAGAAATTTTTACAACACAACCTTCCCAAGTATAAGGGCTATATTGATTAGGATAAGTATAATTGTTCAAATCAATATAACCATTTCTAGGCTTTATACAATTTTCATCAATTTCACCACAATGCGAAATAATACCATCTCTAACAGCATAGGTTAAATTCATGTTTTCAAAATTAGAATTACAATCTTCTAATAATTCAATATTATCAACAATGTTAACACCATTTTTTTCATGCCAAAAAGAATCTCCGATATATTTTTTTGATATTTCAGATAAAATTCTTTCACCTTGGTGACCAAATGGTGCATGGCCTAAATCATGTCCAATAGAAATGGCTTTAGTTAATTCTGTATTTAAACCTAATGTATTAGAGATAGTGTAGCTAATAGAATCAACATGGCTAACATGTTCCATTCTTGTACAGATATGATCACTTGTAGGTGAAAAAAATACTTGTGTTTTATGTTTCATTCTTTTATAAGCATTTGAATGTAAAATTCTATTGTAATCACGTTCAAAATCACTTCTTAAATCATTTTCTCTCTTATAGATTTCTTTTTCTCTATGTATTAAATTGTTCCATTTTGGATTATTAATATCAGCTTTTTCATTTATAAATTTTTTCATAAAATCAATCCTTTCAAAATGATGTAGTAAAATTATACAATAAAATTAATAAAAAATCTAGATAATAGATTGAGTTAGAAGTATAAAATATTTACAATGTGAAGAATAAAAAGTAAAATAGTATCAAATTTATAAAATAAGTAAAAACAAAAAGCATATTCAAAAAAATATATCGTCGAATATAGTATTTTACAAGAAATTATGATATTATTTATGTTTATAAAAGGAATAAATCCTAAAACAAAATTAAAGAAAGGAATGTGGAATTATGGAAGCAAAACCTATGAAAATTTTGATTATAGAAGATGATATTAATGATTGTAATAATTTTATTAATTGTGTAAAAAATAGAAATGATGTAGAAATTGTTGCAATAACAGATTCAGACATAGATGGATTAAGATATGCTAAAACATTAAGGCCAGAAGGAATTGTTTTAGATTTAGAGCTGAATAATAGTTCATCTGGCAATGTAGATTCTTTGGATTTTGTTACAAATTTACAAGCTCTAAATTTAGAATATATGCCAATAGTAATAGTTACAACACATGTTAATTCGAAAAGAACATATGATATTTTACATAGAGAAGGTGTTGATTTTATATTGTATAAAGATCATCCAAATTATTCTGCAAATTTAGTATTGAATCATTTTATAAGTATGAGACAAAGCGAACTGAGTAGAAGTGACAAAAAATCAGTGGAAGATGAGTTAAAAGATAGAAAGAGTAGAATTTCTAGTTGTATTAACAGTGAACTAGAGCTAATTGGAATAACTTCAAAATTAAAAGGAAAACAATATATTCATGATGCAATTTTATATTTAATTGAAAATGAGAATGATAATTCTAATCTTATAGCATATTTATCTAAAATACACAAAAAATCTGCAACAACAATTACAAATGGAATACAAAATGCAATTTTTCATGCATGGAGAATTACACCAATTGAAGATTTGACAAAATATTATACTGCAAGAGTTAATTATGAAACAGGAGTACCAACTCCTATGGAATTTATATATTATTATAAAGATAAAGTAAAGACAATGATTTAAAGAGAAGAACTGATAGTATTAATCAGTTCTTTTTTTATACCAAAAAATAGAAATAAAAATAATATTATATAGTTTTTAATAGAAAAACTTGAAAACATTATGATTAAAGATTTTTATAAAATAAAAAAGTTTGGATTTATAAAATGAATAGTAAATGTAAAATAATGTAAAAAACAAAACTAAAAAAACTAAAAAAATATAAAAAATACTGAATATTTTCTATCACTAAAAACCGCTGATATCAAGAGATACAGTGGTATTTTTATTATAACAAAACATTACAGACCGTGCACAAAAGATAAAAAGGTGGTGGAAAGATTATGTCATGGTGGGATGCCTTTGTATTATGGGTAAAAAAATGGATGTAAAGTAAAAGAAGTGGTAGTTTTACCACTTTTTTTGTTGAAAATTATAAGTATTTCATATATAATAACTATAGTAAGAAAGGAAAATTATTATTTATTAATAATTGGTTATATGAAATATGTTAGAAGAATTTATAAACTATGGAAATATTGCGTTAGAAGAAAAAATTGGAATTATTAAAATTTGTGTAATTTTTATATGTACATATTTAACAAATTTTAAATTAATTAATAGAAAGATAGAATTTAAATTCGTCCAAATTATAAAAGTGATTTTTGTTATATTTTATTCAATGTTTTGTGCATTACTAAGGTATCAGATAGATTATCTAACAACATTAATTTGCTGGATTCTAATAATAACTTTAATTTTTGAACGTAATAATATAAAACAAAGTTTATTAGTAACTATAACCTCATTAAGCATTAATTATATTTTATCTTTAGTTTCAGTAATAATAGGTTTTGTTTTTAATCTAATTATAAAAATAGATAATAATTATATAAACTTATTTATTATTTTGAGTATATATGTCATATTAATAAATTTATTATTTAAAGTAAAAAGATTAAAATATGGAATAATATCGTTGAAGAATAAATCTTTTAATGAATATACAGATATGTTAATTCTTATAATATCTGCAATGGTATTAACTACATTTGTAATATTAGTTAATTCAAATTTAAATATAGGTAGAAACTTAATGTTAGGAATAATTGTAATTTCAATAATAATGTTTGTTATCATTCAAAAATCTCTTCAATTATACTACAAACAACAAATGTTAATAAAAGACCTAAACGAAACAAGAGAAGAACTAGAAAAGAAGAAAAAAGAAATAGCAGAATTAGAAGCGGAAAATATAGAAATAAGTAAAAAGAGACATACAATAGTGCATAAGCAGAAATCATTAGAACATAAACTAGAAGAAATAATCACAAAAACAGAAATAAGTTCAGAAGAAGTAGCAGAAGTAAGAGAAAGAATAAAGAAATTAAACAATGAAATATATGATAAAGAAAAAGTAACAGAATTAGACAAGACAGGAATAACAAATATAGATGATATGTTAAAATACATGCAAGACGAATGTATCAAGAATCAGATTTCTTTCACATTAAAACTTACAGGAAATATTCATTATATGATTAATAATTTTATATCAAAAGATGATTTAGAAACATTATTAGCAGATCATATAAAAGATGCAATAATAGCCATTAATCACACAGATAACATAAATAGAAGTATTTTAGTAAGACTTGGAGAGATAAATAGAATGTATGGATTGTATATTTATGATTCTGGAATAGAATTCAAAAAAGAAGTGCTAGAAAATCTCGGAAACAAACCATTTACTACATATAAAAATGAAGGTGGAACAGGAATGGGATTTATGAATACATTTGATACACTAAGAAAATATAATGCAAGTTTGAGTATTGAAGAGTTTAATGAGCCAATTATAGATAACTATACAAAAGTAATTGCAATAAAATTTGATAAAAAGAAAGAAGTAAAAATAAAATCATATCAAGGAATAGATATAAATAAATTTATATAAAATAAAAAGAAGCTGATAAAAAATCAGCTTCTTTTTAATATAAAATTTTTTAGTATTAAATCTAATTATTATAATATTTTCCTTGCCATAAATCATTTTCACGAAGATATTTATCAAGACCATTCATAATCCATTTTTTATGAGAATTCCAATCTGGAGCAACAAGCAAATCTTTAGGAGCATCACCTGAAACACGATGAATAACAATATTAGGATTAATATGTGATAAAATATATCCAGCACATTCTAAATAATATTCAAGAGAAATAGGAGTATATGTTCCATTATAATACATATTAGCTAAAACAGTATTTTTAACAACATAAGTACAATGAATTTTTAAACCTTGAATATTATGAGTATTAATAAAATCAACAGTATTTTTTATATCATAAAAAGATTCATTAGGTAATCCAACCATAATATGTGTAACAACATCAATATTATACTTATTAAGTAAATCAACAGCTTTAGAAAATTGTTGTGAAGAATAACCTCTATTAATTAACTTGCCGGTTTCATTATTTGAGGTTTGTAAACCAAGTTCAATCCAAGCATAATATTTATCACAGTAAGATTTTAAAAGTCTGCAAATATCTTCATTTATACAATCTGGACGAGTTGCAATAGCTAAAGCAACAATTCTATTATCAATTAAAGCAGAATCATATTTAAGTTTCAAATTAGAAATAGAATCATAAGTATTAGTAAAATTTTGAAAATATGCTATAAATTTATTTGCTCTTTCCGCCTTATAAGTATTAAAATAATTTTTAACTTGATTAGAAATAAAACTCGCAATACAGCAAGATCCAGACTGTAATTTTATATGATCACCAGAACCACGTTCACTACAAAAAATACAGCCACCATTACTAATAGAACCATCTCTATTTGGACAAGAAAATCCACCATCAATACAAATTTTTAAAGTTCTTTCACCAAATTTATCTTTCAAATATTTATTTAAATGTTTATATCTTTCTAAATTTTCCATAATAAAAATAGTATAACATAAAAGCTTGAAAAAACCAAGATTATAATATATAATAACACCATATTTTTTTAATTAAAATATAAAAATTTCAGGAGAAATTTATGATAAGAGAAAAAATCAGTGAATTATCTAAAAATATGAAAGAAGATCATATAAGTGAAAGTTCAGCACAATGTGCATATTATACAATATTATCATTTATACCATTTATAATGTTAGTAATAACACTTATACAATATACAGGAGTTGAGCCACAAACATTATTTGATGTAATTTCTAAAATAATTCCATCAAGTATGAGTGAGATGATATTAGGTATTGTACAGGAAGTGTACTCAAAATCAATAGGAACAATTTCAATTTCAGTAATCTTTACAATTTGGGCAGCAGGAAAAGGATTATATGCATTGACAAAAGGATTACAGATTGTGTATAATACAGACGATAAAGAAGAAGCATCATATTTATATACAAGAATAAAAGCAGTTATTGAAACAATAGTATTTATAGTATTGATTGTAATAGGACTAACATTATTAGTATTTGGCAATGGAATTATAAGTATAATAAAAGAAAAATTTGGAACATTAGAAAATTACAATTTGATTTCATCAATAGCAACAGAAATTGGATTTATTTTTGTAACATTTATTGTATTTATATTATTATATAAATTTATGCCAAAACATAAAATGGCATTAAAAACTCAAGTATATGGGGCAATATTTGGAGCAATAGCATTAAATGTAATTTCATTTGTATTTTCAAGATATTTAACAATATTTAAGGGATTTTCAATAACATATGGAAGTTTAACAACAGTAATGTTAATAATGATGTGGACATATTCATGTTTCTATGCATTATTTTTAGGAGCAGAATTAAATAAAATATTAAACCAAAAAAAGGAGAATTAGGATGAATATTGACGAAGTAAAAATATATGTACTAGTATTTTTCATATATGCTTTTGCTGGATGGATAATGGAAACAACATCAATTTCAATAAGAAATAAAAAGTTTGTAAATAGAGGTTTTTTAATTGGACCTGTTTGTCCAATATATGGATATGGGGTAGTATTAGTAAGTTTGTTATTACAAAAATATCAAAATGATATAATAGTAACATTCTTTATGTCAATAATAATATGTGGTTTTCTAGAATATTTTACAAGTTATTTTATGGAAATAATATTTAAAGCAAGATGGTGGGATTATAGCCAAAGAAAATTTAACATTAATGGTAGAGTTTGCTTACAAAATTTAGTATTATTTGGACTAGCAAGTTGTGTAATAATATATGTAACAAATCCATTTATAATAAAACATTTAAAAATGATACCAAGTATGGTACAAAATGTATTGATTGGAGCATTATTAGCAGTCCATTTAGTTGATAATATTGTATCATATAAGATTATACTTAATTTGAAAAAGGTATCAAATGAAATTAAAGATGATACAATTGAAATTTCTGAAAAGGTTAAAAATATTATACATAGCAAATCTAGATTATATAGAAGATTGGTAAATGCATTCCCTAATATAAAAGAAAAAGTTCAATTTAAAAAATGGACTTTAAAAGAGAAATTAGAAGATATAAAGAAACAAATAAAAAAAGAAGCATAGAGCTTCTTTTTTGTACTTATCATTCCTAAATGACCAATTATATTAAAACAATAGAAAAAAATTAAAAATATGATATAATAAAAACATCAATTAGAAGAAAGGAAAAAATAATATGGGATTAGTTTTGAATAATGTTTCCAAAACATTTGTAGGAAAAATTGCAGTAGATAATATCTCATTTGAACTAAATAAACCAGGAGTATTTGGTTTATTAGGAACAAATGGAGCAGGAAAAACGACAACAATAAGAATGTTATTAGGAATAATAAAAAAAGATAGTGGAGAAATAACTTGGAATGGAAAATCTGTTGAAAGAAAATCTGTTAACTTTGGTTATTTGCCAGAAGAAAGAGGGGTATATCCAAAAACAAAGATATATAATCAGTTAATGTATTTTGCAGAATTAAAAGGAATGAAAAAAGAAGATGCTGATGAATCAATAAAAGAATGGGCCAAAAAATTAAAAGTGGAAGAATATTTAGATAAACCAGCAGAAAAATTATCAAAAGGAAATCAACAGAAAATTCAATTTATGACTGCAGTAATACATAATCCTGAATTATTAGTATTAGATGAACCATTTAGTGGATTGGATCCAGTGAATACTGAATTATTGAAAAATATAATAATTAATTTAGTAAAAGAAGGAAAATACATAATAATGTCAGCACATCAAATGGCAACTATAGAAGAATTTTGCTCTGATATATTAATTTTAAATAAGGGAAAAACAGTATTAAATGGAAATTTAAAGGAAATAAAAGATTCTTATAAAGCAAATAGAATACAAGTTGAAACAGATGAGAACATAGAAAAATATATTAAAAATTTAGGTATGGAAGTAGAAAATGAAAAAAATTATAGTTATACAATAAAGATATCTGATGAAAAGAAAGCTCATGAATTATTAAAAGAATTAATAGAAAATGAAATAACTATAAATAAATTTGAAATAATGAAGCCAACATTGAATGAAATTTTTATAAAAAAGGTAGGTGAATAAAATGAAAGATTTATTTATAGTAACTAAATTTACAATGAAAGATTTATTTAAAAGAAAGTCTTTTATTATAACGACAATATTATTTTTAATTATAATAATAGTTGGATTTAATGTTCCGAATGTTATGAAAGTTGCAGATAAAATAGTAAAAGCAGAAAAAATAGAAGTTGTAGATCCAGACAATGTTTTTGAAAATACACTGGAAAATTTAAAAAATTCAGATATAGGATATAACATAGAAATATCTAGTGATAGCTATGAAGAAATATCTAATAAAGTAAAAAATGAAGAAATAACAGCTGCAATAATAATCGAAAAACAAAATGAGAATATAGAATTAAAATATATTGTTAAAAATTCAACTATGATGACAGAAGCTCCAGAAGAAATAATTTCAATTTTTGAAACAGCATATACAAATTTACAATTAAATAAATTGAATTTAACAGATCAACAGAAAGAATCGTTAAAACCTAATTTTAATGTTTCATTAGAGCAAACAGAAGAATCAGCAAATGGAAATGTATTAGTAATGATGTTACTTTCAATAGTTTTATTTTATGCAATATATTTTTGTGCATATCAAGTTTCTAATTCCATTACGTCAGAAAAAACTTCAAAAATTATTGAAACACTAGTAACATCCACATCACCTAGAACAATAGTAATTGGAAAAACATTAGGAATTGGCTTAGGAGGATTAATGCAAGTTATATTACTATTAATTACAGCAATATTTAGTGCTAAAATATTTTTAGAACCAGAACTTTTAAATAGTATTATTGATGTCTCAAGTATTACACCATATTTATTAGCAATAATATTAATATATTTCTTATTAGGATATTTTGTTTTTGCATTATTATACGCATTAACAGGTTCAACAGTTAGTAGACCAGAAGATATTCCATATGCTAATATGCCTATAGCACTTATTACAGTTGGAGGATTTTATTTATCATATTTTACAATGATGAATCCAACAAGTAATTTGAACATATTTGCATCGATGTGTCCAATTTCATCACCTTTCTGTATGCCATTTAGAGTAATGATGGGATTAGCTAGACCTATTGATGTATTAATTTCAATTTTGATATTAATAATAACAGGAATAATTATAGCCAAAATTGCTATAAAAATTTATTCGAGTGCAATTTTAAATTATGGAACTAAGATAACTTTAAAAGATATTATAAAAATTTATAAAGATAAAAATAATTAAAAAGAGGCCGCAGCCCAATTAAGGACTGCGGCTTGTACATATTTACTTGCGTACAGTCGGAGCAAACGTAGAATCATGTGTGACACGCTTAGAAGTGTTATCAATGTCGTTGATGTTGGAAACTACAAATGCTGATTTGGTGTCACGGGAGTTATCAGACATTACAACAATGTATTTCGAATGCTCTTTATTACGAGTAAGAGTTTCATACAAAGTGAAATGCTCAGTACTTCCACCATCAACATAGCTCTTTTCCCAGCTTTTGACTTCAATGGTGTACTCATTAGGTGCATCACCATATTTGATCATGTCTAACATAAGGTTAGCGGTACTCTTGTTGTCCATTCGGATAGCCAAAACAGAAAAAATTCCGGCCATAAAAATTGCCAAGATGGTAGTGATGATGATAGATTCGCGTTTTTCCATAGTGATTTTTCTCCTTTTTATGTACGAGTATTACGGAAAAAGTTCCGATTAACATAATTGTAGCACATCTGAGATATAAATGCAAGTTAGACTAAGCTGAATGCTTAAAAAGCCATAGTCTAAAAAGACTATGGCTTGGATTTTATGAATTCAAAATAGCATTTAAATTCATGTCTTTCATTTTCAATCAAAAGAATCAAAGATTTGCAATTAGTTGAATGTAATATTTGTTCAATTATGTATCAGACAAAATGCCAACAGAAATATATTTCAAAAATGTTGCCAAATTGTCAGTAGAGATGAACTTTAAAAATTTTCTTCTTAATTAATCTTTATCAAATAATAGTTTGATTCCCCATAATCCAGATATACCAACAAAAGTATAAATAATTCGGGAAAGGACTGACATAGTACCAAATAAAGTATCAACTAAATTAAAATTGAAAATACCAATAAGCCCCCAATTTATAGCGCCAATTATTATTAAAATTAGTGCTATTGTATCAATTACTTTCATAAATCCCTCCGTAAATAAGAATTCTTTATAATATTATTCATTATTTACAGAAAAATATTCCTAATTTTTAATTTTATTTTTTACATAATTACAAATTATTTTTACAATTTCATCATTACCAATTTGACAGTCTAAACAAATGTCATAATTGTTTTTATTACCCCATATTTGATTTGAGATAACTTCATAATAAGTAGATCTTGCTTTATCAGATTTTTCCATATATGATTTTGCTGTTGAATCATCATCATTATAAAGTCTTTTTATAGTATCTATTTTGTATTGTTCAGGAGCATAAAGAAATATTTTAATTAAATCCTTGTTATCTCTTAAAATATAATCAGCAGATCTTCCAACAATTACACAACTTTCAGTGTTAGCAATTTCTTTTATGACATTAGCTTGTTTGATAATAGAATCACCATTTGCTTCTAATGATAAGAAATCATTATATAATTTATCAGTATCATTATAATTTTCTACTAAAGAATGTTTAATTGCAAAATCTTTAATTTCTTCTTTTCCATAGAATGCAATTCCAAGTTGTTTTGCAACATTTCTTGCAATTTCTTTACCATTTGTACCATGTTCACGAGATATTGAAATAACTAGATTATTTTTGTAAACAGTAGGTTCTAAAACTGCAATTTTTTGTTTGTAAGCATTTTTCAATATGAAAGCTGAAATTATAGCAGTAAGAATTTCAGAAATAGGGAATGTCCACCAAACTAAATTTATAACATTATCAGATAATGTAAATAAATATGCGATAGGAAATACAAATATAACTAATCTTAATAATGAAATTATAAGAGGTTTACCTGCGTATCTAAGTGCTTGTAAAACACCTTGAACAGCAATAGAAAATCCCATAAATACAAATCCAATACTTGAAATTCTAAGTGCTGTTGAACAAACATCAATAATTTGAGTTGTAGATCCACCAGATAATCCGAATAATTTTGATAATGGATTAGCAAAGATTTCAAATAATGCAGTGATTATTAAAGTGACAATTGCAGTATCTATAATTCCATATTTAATACAATCATCAGCTCTTTTTTTATCTTTCATACCATAATTAAATGATAATATTGTAATAATAGTATTAGATAATCCAAAACATGCAAGTACAGCAATATTTTGAATTTTATAATATATACCAAAAGATCCTACCAATATTGTTGGATCGGCTTTTGCTGTTCCTAGTATAGCATTCATTCCAGCCATCATAACAGAAAGTAATGATTGCATAATTGCAGCAGAAAGACCTATACTATAAATTCCTCTTATTAGACCTAAATCAGGTTTTATGTATTTTAAATTTTTATCAATTTCTTTATTTACAGTGTAATGAAATATTATTGCGACAAATAAAGATAAAAATTGTCCAATTACTGTTGCCCAAGCAGCACCAGCAACACCCATATTTAATGGGAAAATAAAAATATAATCTAATACAATATTTGCAATTGCACCAGATATTTGTGCTATTGCAGATAAATTAGTTTTTCCAGTTGCCTGTAGAAATCTTTCATATGCTGTATATGCAATAGAACCAAGTGAAAAACAACAGCAAATTTTTAAATATGTTGTTCCCATAGAAATTATTTCTTCATTACCGGCGGCAAATAAAGAAATGAACCATTTAGAACAAAACATTCCAAATAAAAAGAATAATATAAAAATGCAAATACTAATAAAAATACCATTACCAGCAACTTTATTCACTTGTTCCTTATTATTTTCTCCTAGATTTTTAGAAAGTAATGTGTTTAGCCCAATTCCTGTACCAACACCAATAGCAATAATTAAAATTTGAATGGGAAATGCTAATGTTAAAGCTTGATTTGCAATAGCACCTTGTTCACCCATGTTTGTAACAAATATGCTATCTACAACATTGTATAATGCTTGTAGAACCATGGAAATAATCATAGGTAATCCCATTTTCCAGAAAAGTTTTTTCATTGGCATGTCAGCCATTTTGTTTTGTTTAACGTTTTCCATAACGTCCTCCTTTTATAAAATATTATTGTAGCTCTTATATACTAGGAAGTTCAGAGATCATTACTAGCACATAAAATAAAAAAAGCGGAAACCCAATTTGCTGGATTTCCGCTATATATCTTAGCTACTCGCAGGCGTTATTATAGCATAAAAAATTTTGAAATGTAATACCTAAATTAAAAAAATTTAAAATTATTGAAAATAAAAAATCATTATGATATATTTAAAAAGATAAAATATTATAAAAAAAGAGGTATAAAATGAAGGTAGAATTATTATGTAGTTGTGAAAAAGAAGAATTAGAAAAAAGAATTCAAAAAGTAGCTGCAGCAGGAAAATTATCAAGATTTAAAGGAAATGTTTTCGAAGTATTAGAAAATTGTAATGACTATGAAAAAAATTTAAAATTAATAAAAAGAATTATTTCAATGGGGCATAAATCAATTATTGAACATGATTATTTAGTATTTGCCATATCAAATGTAACGCCAATTATTGAACAAACAATTATTGGAAATAGATTAACTTCATTTACAATAAAATCTAGAAGAGAAGTAGATTTTCGTACGGCTGGATTTTATACACCAGACTTTAGAGATTCAAATTTAAATATACATCCACAAAATGAACAATTAAAAGAGAAATACCAAAAACATATGCAATATTTATTTAATACATATGGCGAATTAGTAGACAAAGGAATTGACGTAGAAGATGCAAGATTTATATTACCATATTGTTTTCATAGTAATATAATAATGGGATTAGATGCAAGAGAATTAGAAAAGATGGTTGAATCTTTTATATATGGAAGATTAAGTAGAATACAGGAATTAAATGAATTTGGAAAAATCTTATATGAAATTATAAAAGAAAAAGTGCCATATTTAACAGAATGTATAGAAAATTCAAAAATGAATAGTGATAATCAATTTGAATATTTAGAAAAAATGATTAAAAAACCAGAAATAAAAATATTAGAAAAGCCAGAACTTTTAAGTTATACACCAAATGCAGATGATGTTGTACTAAAAAGTAATATAATGTATCATTATCAATGTTCAGAAAAAATGGCTGATAAGATATTAAAAGAATTAGTAGAAAAAGATGAAAATGCAAAAGAAAAAATGATGCAAAATATTCTTCATAAAGAAGAAAAAAGAGAATTAGAACAAGTAAGTTTTAGTTTTCAAATTCCAATTTCATTATCAATATTAACACATTTAACAAGACATAGAATGCATCCATTGCTAATACCAGAATTTGTACCATTATGGGATATGAAAAATTATATAACACCAGAAACAATAAAGAAAAAAGCAAATGATATATATCAAAAAGCAGTTAATGAAAATATAAAAATGTTTGATGAATTTAAAGAGCAAGGAATTGCAGAAGAAGATTTAATATATTTTTATATTGGGGCACAAATGTTAAATGTTGTAACAACAATGAATGCTAGAAATTTACAATGGGTTTCAAGAATGCGTTGTTGTAATAAGGCACAATGGCAAATTAGATTTATTGCTCAAGAAATGGTAAGACAAGTAAAACAGGTAGCACCATTAATTGGAAAAGGACTTGGACCAACATGTATAACAGATAAATATTGTGGTGAAGGCAAAGAATCATGTGGATTAATTGACAAAATTAATGCGAAATGATAAAGTAAAAGTGTAACTAAAGAGAAGGGGGAAAATTAGTGGAAAATACAATAAGAGAATCTATTTCAGAAACTCTAGATGTTTTAAAACATCTTCCAGATTCGATAATAAGTAAAATACCAGACAAATTTTTGAATTATTTAAAAGAAAATTCAGATAAGGAATACAAAACGAATATAAATTATTCTAATGAGAATTGGATAGATACATTATCAGAAGATACTATTCAAATGCTATCAATTATATATAGAGATTATATTGTAGATTCAGAAACAAGGGAAAAACTAATTGAAGAAGAAAATGCAATAATAGAGAAGGAAAAAGAAAAATATAATATAGACAAGATATTTAAGAAAAAAGAAAAAGTAGATAATCAAGTTAATAGTGAAAATGAAGGAAATCAGTCACTTGTAATATATGAAGAATTGCCATGGTATAAAAAGTTTTTTGAAAAAATAATGAAATTTATAAAAAAAGGGGGATAAATAAATATGTTACAAGAAGATATAAACAAGTTAACTATTCATATTAATGAAAAAGAAAAAAATAAAGATTATAATTTGAATATAATAGTGAGTGAATTTGATAGTATTCTTTCATCATGTACAAGTAAAGATGATGTTCTTTCTTTAAAGAGTTTTTGTGATACAATAAAAGGAAGTACTCGAATTGGCAGTTTTTTATATGGTGATTTTATTCAAAAAGTTAATGAAAGAGAAAAGAGGTTTTCAAAAACAGAATCTTCAAAAGAAGTTGGTTCTAAAAATAAAGAAAGAGCAAAATATGTTATTGATAAAGATGGCAAAAAGGAAGCTATTGGAGCTTATAATGGTGCAGGGTATATAAATGTTGATTTAAAGAAAAATAGAGAGTTATTTATGGCATGTGCAAAAATGCAGTCAACTTTAACAATTTTAGAAGCTAGAAATACTGATAGTGATATCTCAAAATTTAATGAAAGATTTTCAAGAACATTTAATGAGGTGCTATTAGCATGTAAAGATGACGAAGATTTAAAAAGTTTTCAAAACTTTTTAAAACAAATGAGTCAACTTGGAGATGCTGGAAAGCTAGCATATGAACAATTTTATGGTAAAATTCCTTCAAAATGTAAAGCACAGGACACACAAAAAACAATACCTAAAGAAGAACAAGAAGTAGATAAGAGGTTAGAAGAATATGAAGAAGCTTATGGAGGCAATATAATAGATACAAGTGTATTAAAAAGAATCTATTATAAAGGACAGGTATCATTATCTAATGCAATAGCTGCTAAAAATACACCAATTGATAAAATAGCGAGATTGAAAAAATATCAAAAAAATACACCAGAAGTAATAGAAAGTTTAGAGCAAGAATTATAATTAGTAGTTAATAGATTTAAAATTAAATAAATTTTTTTAGCGAATCCAAAAAATATATGTTTTTTGGATTCAATTTTTGTATAAAAAAAATTCACTTTAGCTTTTAAAAAAATTCTCAAAAAAAGAGGGAATTATGTAAAATTCGTCGAATAATATATATGTACGAAAAACGGAAATGATGATTTTAAGCAATAATAAGAAAGTATAGGAGTGGAGGAAAATGGCACGTTATAGTGAAGAAATTATAGAACAAGTAAGACAAAACAACGATGTTGTAGACGTAATATCACAATATGTCCATTTAACTCGAAAAGGAAGAAATTATTTTGGACTATGTCCATTTCATAATGAAAAATCTCCATCATTTTCAGTATCACCAGACAGGCAAATATTTCACTGTTTTGGGTGTGGAGTTGGAGGAAATGTATATTCATTTCTGATGAAAATAGAAGGAATAGGGTTCAAAGAAGCAGTTGAACAATTAGCAGAAAAAGCAAATATACAATTACCAACAATAGAAAATGCAGAAGATACAGCAAGAGAAGAATTAAAAGCCAAAATATATAAAATAAATCAATTTACAGCAGAATATTATCATCAAAATTTGTACAAGCCAACAGCAAAAATGGCACAAGAATATGTAAAAAAAAGAAAACTAACACAATCAACATTAGAAACATATAAAATAGGATTTTCAGGAAGATTTGATGAATTATATAAACAATTAAAAGCACAAGGTTTTAATGAAAAAGAAATGTTAGAATCAGGGCTAGTCATTAGAAATGATAGAGGACAATATATAGACATGTATAGAAATAGACTAATGATTCCAATATGTGATATTAGAGGAAAAGTAATAGCATTTGGAGGAAGAGTTTTAGATGATTCAAAACCAAAATATATAAATTCACCAGAAAATGTTGTATATAGTAAAGGAAGACATTTATTTGGGCTAAATATTGCAAAAACAGAATGTAGTAAAAGACTATTAATAGTAGAAGGATATATGGATGTCATATCATTACACCAAAGAGGTGTAAAAAATGTAGTAGCAGCATTAGGAACAGCATTAACAGAACAACAAGGTTGGTTGTTAAGAAAAAGTACAGAACAAGTTATACTTGGATTTGATGCAGATGGAGCTGGACAAACAGCGGTAGCAAGATCAATGGAAATACTACAAAAAATGGGATGTGACATGAGAGTATTGCAAATAGAAGGAGCAAAAGACCCAGATGAATTCATTGTAAAATTTGGAGAAGGTAGATTCAAATTAGCAATGGATAATGCAATATCATTAGTTGAATTTAAAGTAAAAAATCTAAAAAAAGATATTAATCTAGAAAATACATCAGATAAAATAAAATTCTTAAACGAAATTGCAAAAATACTAGCAAAAGTAGACAATACAATGGAAAGAGAAATATACATAGAAAAAATAGCAGGTGGTTATAATATTTCAAAAGAAGCAATTTATGCAGAAGTAAATAAATTAATTTATACTAACTCAAAAGCAGACAATTTATTACAAGGAAAAGCAGTAAAAACGCAAATTGCTAAAAAAATAGAAAATGAAGAAAATATTATAGATGAAGATTTAAAAAACAGGGAAGATACAATAATAGCATTATTACTTGATGCAAATCAAAAAATCTTTCAAAAAATAAAAGAGAAAATCAAACCACAAGATTTTAAAGATGAAACAAATAGAAAAATTGCAGAAAAATTATATGAAGAATTAGAGAAACAAGATACAAATGTTAATAAATTGATAGATGAATTTGATGAACAAACTCAAAATCATATCACTAAGGTAATGGCAACAGATTATGAAATAGAAAATATTGATAAAGCTGTTGATGATATATTATTAAAATACGAAAGAGAAAGACTAGAAAGTCAGAAAAAAGATATATTAAAAAAATTAGAAAATGAACAAGATGGGGAAACAAAAAAAGAATTAAGTAAAGAGCTAAGTAATATAATAATTGCATTAGCTAAAATTAAGTAGGGGTGAATTTTCGTGAGTAAGAAAATTGGAGAAGAAATGGAAAATCAAGAGAAATTAGAAGAAATGAAAGATGTAAAAGTAGAAAAGAAAGATGAAAAATTAGATGCAGAAAAGGTTCAAGAAATTGTAAAAAAAGCTAAGGCAAAAGGAAAAATAACATATGAAGAATTAGCCAAAGAACTAGAAAATACAAATCCAGATCAAATAGATAAAGTTTTTGATGCATTTGAAGAAATGGGAGTTAATATTTTAAATGATGATTTTGAAGATGAGCCAGATATTGACGACTTAAAAGAAGTTGAAAATTTAAAATTAGATGAAATAACAGAAACAAGTTATGAAGGAATAAGTGTTGATGATCCAGTAAGAATGTATTTAAGAGAAATTGGAAAAATACCATTATTATCTTATGACAAAGAACTTGAATTAGCCAAAAGAATATTAGAAGGTGATGAAGAAGCAAAACAAGAATTAGCAGAAGCAAACCTTAGATTAGTAGTAAGTATTGCTAAAAAATACGTTGGAAGAGGAATGTTATTCTTAGACTTAATACAAGAAGGAAACATGGGATTAATAAAAGCAGTAGAAAAATTTGATTATACGAAAGGATTTAAGTTTAGTACTTATGCAACATGGTGGATTAGACAAGCTATTACAAGAGCTATTGCTGACCAAGCACGTACAATAAGAATTCCAGTACACATGGTAGAAACAATAAATAGATTAATTCGTACATCAAGACACTTATTACAACAATTGGGTAGAGAGCCAACGCCAGAAGAAATAGCTAAAGAAATGGATATGTCAGTTGAAAAAGTAATGGAAATTCAAAAAATTGCACAAGATCCAGTTTCATTAGAAACACCAATTGGTGAAGAAGACGATAGTCATTTAGGTGACTTTATTCAAGATGAAGATTCACCAGCACCACAAGATGCAGCATCATATACATTATTAAGAGAACAATTGGAAGAAGTAATGAAAACATTAACACCAAGAGAAGCAAAAGTTTTAAGATTAAGATTTGGACTTGATGATGGAAAAGCAAGAACACTTGAAGAAGTAGGAAAAGAATTTGATGTAACAAGAGAAAGAATTCGTCAGATTGAAGCTAAAGCTTTGAGAAAACTTCGTCATCCAAGTAGAAGCAAAAAATTAAGAGATTATATGAATTAATATAAAAAAGGATGCTCCGTAAAGGAGCATCCTCTTTTATATTTTAATTATTGCCCCAAATGGCATCCCAAAGTTCATCACCCAAAACACATTTGAGAAAGTTCTCCTGTGCTTCTTTTATTTTTGTAGCTTCTTTTGCTTGTTTTTCGAGTTCGGGAATTTCGAACTCGATTACGTGTTTTTCAATTTTCTCGATTTTCTTTGCAGGCAACTTCATAGAATAATAAAGCCGATGCTTTCCAAGATTCTTAGAGGACCGTGCAATGCCGTATTTGTACAAAAGGCACAAATCAATTGCAGATTCAAGTTCAGGCGAATTGAAATTGATGTTATCTTTAACACCAACAATGATATACCCATCGCACTTGATAACCCAAGTTGCGATTTCTTTGGCATGGTTTTCGACTAATTTTTTCCGTTCAGCATGGCTGAGAGAAGAGAAATAAGCGGCCAAGTTTTGCATCATCATAAGATATACCTCTCATTTTATAAAATTATGAAGTGGATTGGCTTCACACAATTTCTTATTATAACATAGATGTCTTTTATTTTCAATAGAATTAATAAAAAAATATATTAAGTATTGTGCTTAATGAACAAAGGAGAACAGTATGAAGACAAAAGAAAATAGAGGGATAACATTAATAGCACTAGCAGTAACAATAATAATAATGTTAATATTAGCTGGAGTAACAATATCAACCTTAACAGGAAATAGTGGAATAAGTAGTAATGCAAATCAAGCAAGAATACAAAATGAATTAGCACAATATAAAGAACAAATGGAATTATATTTAGCAGAAAAAAAGGTCGAAAATTATGATTTTTTTATTGAAAGTCTAAATGCTGGAAAGGAATCACTTATATATGATGGAAAGCCAGATGATGAAAAAGGAAATATAAAAACCATAATACCAAATATAGCAGATGAATATATTGAGTGTTTGCAAATAATAAATGGAGAATTATATATAAAAACAAAAGATGAAAAGAAAATAAAAGCAGCGCAACAATTAGGAATCCAGGTAAATCCATTTGATATAACAGATGATGGAGAATTATTATCAACTAAAGCCAATTTGAAATTAATAAATGGTGAGGGAACATTAGCATTGCCAAGTCTTGTAAGTAAAATTGGAATGGGAGCTTTTTCAGGAGTAGAAGGACTTAAAACAATAATAATACCTTCAAGTGTAAAAGAAATAGGAGACTATGCATTTTCATATAATAAAGAAATAGAAAGAGTTGTTATTGAAGGTGATTTAAAAAGAATAGGTCATTATGCATTTGACCAAGCAACTAATTTAAGAGAAATTAATTTGCCAAATTCTATTTCAGAAATAGGAATTTTTGCTTTTAGAAATACACAAATAAGTGAAGTAACAGTACCCCAAAATGTACAAACTATATCTGTTTTAACATTTGGAAATTGTAGTAAACTAAAAAAGATAATATTACAAGAAGGATTAAAAACTATAGAAGGAAATGCTATTGGAGGACCAGTTGAATCAATTTCACTTCCATCAACAGTCACATCTATAAATGCTCAAGCATTTATAGATTGTTATAATTTAATTAATATAGATGTAAGTAAAAACAATAATTTTATATTTGAATCTGGAAAATTGTATAATAAAAATAAAACTGAAATAGTATTTATAACCAAAAAAGCACTTGCAAATCAAAATGTATTCACAATTAATGATGGTGTAGAATATTTTAATACAGACATAAGTTCATATTCTAATATAAAAAAGCTAATAATTCCTGCAAGTTTGAAAAGTATTTCAGCATATATATTACCATCATCAATTAATGAAATAGAAGTAAAAGCAGGAAATGCAAACTTTATTTCAGAAAATAGTATTTTATATAATAAAAATACTAATCAACTAATAGTATGTTATTCTAAAAATGCAAATGTTACTATACAAGAAGGAATAAAATCAATATCTAGTTATGCATTTAAGCTTTCATCAGGAATAAAAGAATTAACATTTCCAGAATCATTAGAAACAATAAGTGGACGTTCATTGGATTATATGTATAGTATTCAAAATATAAATATGGGAAAAAACGTAAAATCAATAGATCCGTTGTTTAGACCTGGAAATTATAGTGGAAATATTAATATTGATTCACAAAATCCATATTATGTAGTTGAAAATAAAATATTATATAAAAAGAATAATGGAAAGAAAGATACATTAGTAAGTGTATTGTATAAGATTGACGGAACTATAGAATTAGATTCGAGAGTAAAAACAATAGGCTATTATTCATTTTATGGTCAATCTAGTTTAAAAGAATTAGTAGTTCCAAAAGGAATAGAAAAGATAGAGGCATCAGCATTTACAAATTGTCCTAGTCTTTTAAAAATTGAGATTCCAAAGACAGTAAAAAGTATTGGAGATTCATGTTTTTCAGATAATACGTCTTCATTAGAAGAGATATTGATAAAGAATAAAGAGGACTCTATTACTGGGGCACCATGGGGAGCTGCAAAAGGAATGAAGGTTGTTCAATGGGAAAAATAATATAAGAAAATATTATACTTGACATAAATATATATAATGCTTGAGGCTATTGATTTTCAATGACAAAAGCCTTATAATAAATAATGTAAGCAGAAACTGTTGATCTGGCAGTGCCAGAAGGAGGAAAAAATGAGTAGGATCATAATTAATATGATGTATTAATTATTTTCGGCTTGCCGGCCACGCTATAAGCGGAGGAGAGCAAAAATGTATAATGATACTAGTTGACCTCAGAGGCTGTTCCGAATGGAACAGCCTCTTTTTATATACTAGGAAAGTTCTCTGAACTTCCTAGTATATAAAAGCTACAATCGCTAGCCCTTTGAGATTTTCTCCTTTTAGTCGAAAACTCAAATCGGGCGAGAACAAAGGGCAACTATGTTGCTTTGTTCTGTATAAAAATAAGAAAAATTTATTTCAAAATCCAATTGCAAATAAACACAAAATGTGATAGCATAATGCAAGACGAAAAAAGAGAAAAAGAAGGTGAAAAAAGTGCCAGAAACAGAGCAAAAACATAAAAGCAGAAAAATAGGAGATTTATTTAGTGATTATAAAACAAATAGTAATATAGAAGATGCAGAAATAGCAAGAATGAATTTACTAAAAAAGATAAAAACATTAGAAATAGAAATGCAAGCAAAAGAATATATAGAAATAAAAGAAATATGGTACTTTGAAAAATTCTTAAGACAAAGATTTCAATTTGAGCAAGTGCATATAAAAATAAAATATGCAGAAGGAGTAAGAAAAAAGCCAATAGCAGATGAGTGGGAAAATATAGTATGTTTAATGGCACATAAATATCCTTTAATGAAACCATTATTATTATTAAAAAGTCAAATTGAAGTAACAGAAAATCAAATAAATGTATATATGAAAATACAAGGTGCAGATTTTCTAAAAGCAAGAAAATTAGATAGAGAACTAGAAAGTGTAATAGAAAACATATTTGGAAAGAAATATATAGTAAACATAGAAGAAAGAATAAATGCAGAAGAAGTATTAAAACAAAAAGAAAAAGCAAAACAAGTACAACAAAAAGCAATAGAAAATGTAATGAGAGAAGCAATGGAAGCACAAAGAATGGCAGCAGAAAAACAAGCACAAAATAGTGGAGAAAATATGCAAAATAATCATCAACAACAGAGTCATCAAAATCCATCGGCACAAAATTATGAACAATATCCAGCAAGTGAAATGCCACCAATACCAGAAGGTGTATATAATGATGTAGATTATGCAATGCCAACAGATGCAGATATGGGATATATACCAGAAATGCCAGAAAATGAAGAACCTTCAAATATAATCTTTGGTAAGCCATCAAGAGCAAAAGAAACACTATTCAAAATAAAAGATATAACATCAAATGATAGTAGAGTAACAATTGAAGGAAGAATAGTAAGTTGTGAATGTAAAGAAACAAAAACAGGAAAAGGAATGTTAATCTTTGAAATATATGATGGAACAGGAATAATGAACTGTAAAGCATTTGCAAAAGATATAACAGAAGGAAATGAAGTATCAGAAAAAATTCAATCTGCAAAAGCAATAAAAGTAACAGGAAAATCAGGAATGGATGCTTATGCAGGTGATTTAACAGTAATGGCAAATATCATAATAGAAATTTCAGATGAAGGAATGCCACAATTACCAGAAGAAGACACAAGTTCACCATTAATATTAGGAAATTCAATGAATATATCAGATCCATTAGTAAAAATAACAGACTTAAATGCAGAATCTGGAAATGTATGTATAGATGGTGAAATACTTGGAATGGAAGATAAAGAAACCAAAACAGGAAAAGTAATATTAAGTATAAATATATATGATGGAACAAGTACGATGACATGTAAAGCATTTTTACCAGGAAAAAATGCAAAAAATATTGTAAAAAGATTAGGAAAAACAAAAGCAGTAAAATTAGCAGGAAGAGCACAGATGGATGCTTTTTCAAACGAATTAACAATAATGGCAAATACAATAGTTGAATCAACTCCATTACCAAAAACAACAAGAGAAGATAAAGCAGAAGTAAAAAGAGTAGAATTACACATGCACACCAAAATGAGTGCAATGGATGCAATGACATCAGCAACAGACTTAATAAAAAGAGCAATGAGTTGGGGAATGAAATCAATAGCAATAACAGACCATGGAGTAGTACAAGCATTTCCAGAAGCATATCATTTATTGGGAAGAGATAACCCAGACATGAAAGTAATATATGGTGTAGAAGCATATTTAGTACCAGATAAAGAAAAATCAGTAAAAAATCCAAGAGGGCAAGTACTAGAAGATGCAACATATTGTGTATTAGACTTAGAAACAACAGGAATTTCAATAACAACAGAAAAAATTACTGAAGTTGGAATAATGAAAGTAAAAAATGGTGAAGTAATAGATGAATTTGAAATATTTGTAAATCCAGAAAAGCCAATACCACAAAGAGTTGTAGAAGTTACAAATATAACAGATGAAATGGTAAAAGATGCAGAAACAATAGATAAAGTATTTCCAAAAGTTCTAGAATTTGTAGGAGATTCAATAATAGTTGCACATAATGCAAGCTTTGATGTTGGATTTTTAAAACACAATGCAAAATTACTAGGATATGAATTCAATAATACATATATAGACACATTACCACTTGCAAAAGATTTATTCCCAGATTTGAAAAAATATAAATTAGGAAAAATTGCAGATAGTTTAGGAATTGAAGTAGATGTAGCACATAGAGCTTTAGCAGATGTTGATACAACTGTAAAAGTATTTAATGTAATGTTGAAAAAACTAAAAGACAAAGGAATAAATACAGTTGATGAAATAGATTCAGCAACAAAAGACCCAGAAGCTCAAAAAGAAGAATTTAAAAAGCAAAGATCATATCATGCAATAATATTAGCTAAAAATTATGTAGGATTAAGAAACCTATATAAATTAGTATCAATTTCACATTTGAACTATTTTTATAAAAATCCAAGAATATTAAAAAGTATATATAAAAAATATTCAGAAGGATTAATATTAGGAAGTGCTTGCGAAGCGGGAGAATTATATCAAGCAATAGAATTAGGAAAATCTGATGAAGAAATAGAAAATATTGCAAGAGATTATGATTATTTAGAAATTCAACCAATAGGAAATAATGAATTCTTAGTAAGAAATGGTGTTGTACCAGATAGAGAATATTTAAAAGATATAAATCGTAAGATTGTAGAATTAGGAGAAAAACTAGGAAAACTAGTAGTAGCAACGTGTGATGTTCATTTTATGGATCCACAAGATGAGATTTATAGAAGAATATTAGAAGCAGGACAAGGATATAAAGATGCAGATGAGCAAGCACCTTTATACTTAAGAACAACAGAAGAAATGCTTAAAGAATTTGAATATTTAGGTGAAGAAAAAGCTTATGAAGTTGTAGTAACAAATACAAATAAAGTATCAGATATGTGTGATAGAATAGACCCAATATCACCAGAAAAATGTCCACCACATATTCCAGGATGTGAGGAAGATATCAAAAATATTGCATATAAAAAAGCACATGAATTATATGGTGATCCATTACCAGAAATAGTTCAAACAAGACTAGATAAAGAATTAAATTCTATTATAAGCAATGGATATTCAGTAATGTATATTATTGCACAAAGATTAGTATGGAAATCAAATGAAGATGGATATATAGTAGGTTCAAGAGGATCAGTAGGATCATCACTTGTAGCATTTATGACAGGTATAACAGAAGTAAACTCATTACAGCCACATTATAGATGTCCAAAATGTAAATATTCAGAATTTGATGATTACGGAGTTGGAAATGGATTTGATTTACCAGATAAAGATTGTCCAAAATGTGGCACAAAAATGGCCAAAGATGGAATGGATATACCATTTGAAACATTCCTTGGATTTAATGGAGACAAAGAACCTGATATAGACTTAAACTTCTCTGGAGAATATCAAGCAAAAGCACATAAATATACAGAAGTAATATTTGGAAAAGGAACAACATTTAAAGCAGGAACAGTTGGTACAGTAGCAGAACAAACAGCATTTGGATATGTAAAAAAATATTATGAAGAAAGAAATATACCAATAAATAAAGCAGAAATAGCAAGAATATCAGTAGGATGTCAAGGAATAAAAAAAACAACAGGACAACATCCAGGAGGAATTATAGTAGTTCCAAAAGGAAGAGAAATATATGAATTTACACCAGTACAGCACCCAGCAGATGACCCAAATTCAGATATAATAACAACACATTTTGATTATCACTCAATAGATGGAAACTTGTTAAAACTTGATATACTAGGACACGATGATCCAACTGTAATACGTATGCTTCAAGATATAACAGGAGTAGCACCAACAGATGTACCATTAGATGATAAAGAAACAATGTCAATCTTTTCATCAACAAAAGCATTAGGTGTAACACCAGAACAAATACATTCAGAAGTAGGAACTTATGGAATACCTGAATATGGTACAAAATTTGCTAGAGGAATGCTTTTAGATACACACCCAACAACATTTGACGAATTAATAAGAATATCTGGACTATCACATGGTACAGATGTATGGTTAGGAAATGCACAATCATTAATAGAACAAGGAATTGTAACATTACAACAAGCAATATGTTGTCGTGATGATATAATGATATATTTAATGAAAAAAGGGCTTCCACCAGATAAATCATTCAAAATAATGGAAGCTGTTCGTAAAGGTAAAGTTGCAAAAGGAAAAGAACCAAAATGGAAAGATGAATATATACCTTTAATGTTAGAACATGATGTTCCAGAATGGTATATAAAATCTTGTGAAAAAATAAAATACATGTTCCCTAAAGCACATGCTGCAGCTTATGTAACAAACGCATTTAGAATTGCATGGTTTAAAGTTCATATTCCATTAGCATATTATGCAGCATTTTTTACAATAAGAGCAAAAGCATTTGATGCAGAAGTTATGATTAATGGAAAAGAAAAAGTAAAAAACAAAATGAAAGAAATTGAAATGATGGGAAATAATGCTACTCCAAAAGATAAAGATATGTATGATGATCTAGAATTAGTATTAGAAATGTATGAAAGAGGACTTAGATTCTTACCAATTGATTTGTATAAATCACATGCTACAAAATTTCAAGTCGAAGGAGATTCATTAAGACCACCATTAAATAGTATAGCAGGATTAGGAAATGTTGCAGCAGAAGGAATTATGAAGGCTAGACAAGAAGAAAAATTTATGTCTATAGATGATTTAAAGATTCGTTCAAAAGTTGGTGATTCTGTTACAGAATTGTTGAGACAATTTGGTTGCCTTGAGGGAATGAGTCAAAGTAATCAATTGAGTTTGTTTGGATAAAATAAAAATACCTTGAAAGAAATTTCAGGGTATTTTTTATTATAAGAAAATCGTAAAATCCCTTGACATCTAGGCAATTTGAAGCTATAATGAAAACATCAAAGAAGTGGAGGACACAATATTAATGGAAAAAAATATGTTTTCAATTAATGAAAATCAATACAAAGAAATGACAGACGAAAAATTAATAGAGAATATAAAACAAGATGACAATACAGCATTAAACTGCCTATTAGAAAGATATAATGATGTAGTAAACATGAAAGCAAATAAATTTTTCATGGTAGGAGCAGAAAGAGAAGACATGGTACAAGAAGGAATGATTGGATTATATAAAGCAGTAAAATCATTTGATACAGAAAAGCAAAACTCATTTAAAACATTTGCCAATATGTGTATAGAAAGACAATTAATAACAGCAGTCAAAAATTCAAATAGACAAAAACACATACCATTAAACTCATCAATATCTTTAAATTCAGCAGCATATGAAGATAATGATGATATGGACAAGCTTGAAATAGTAGATTTAAAAGCAGAAGATGATCCATCAGATATAATAGCAAATCAAGAATATTCAAAAACAATAGAAAGAAAGATAAAAGAAAATTTAAGTGAATATGAATTATCAGTTTTATACGAATATGAAAAAGGACATTCATATGCAGATATAGCAGAAAAATTAAAAACAAAAGTAAAATCTGTAGATACAGCAATACAAAGAATAAAGAAAAAAGCAAATAAAATAAAAGAAAGCATAGATTCATAACTTAATAAAATGTTAAGAAAAAAGTCGAAAAACAAAGAAAAAAGTAGCAAGAAGTACTTGCTATTTTTTTTATTTTCTTATAAAATATTATCTAAATGTGCAATAAAAATTCGGAGGAAAAAAATATATGAACTTAAGCGAAGAAGAGCTTCCAAAAGCATTACAAAAACATGCTAAAGAAGAAAATATAAATACCAATAAAAAAGAAAAAAATAAAAAATCAAAAAAAATATGGTTAAGAATATTAATAGCATTAATCATATTAGGAATACTAGGGACATCAACATTAGCATTTTTATTATATGGACCATATTCAGGATTTAGAGAATGGCTAATAACAAGTGCAATGACAACAATGAGACACCAATATTTAGCAACATGGTTTTATAGTGATGAAACAATACAAGAAGTGCTAGAAAATAATAAGGTACACGAAACAAATGAGAACACAGATGCTTCAATGATTGTTATGGTTAATAATGAAAACACAAATAATAATATTCAATATGCTAATGAATATGAAAGACAGATATTAGAAAAAGATCCAGAACATGAAGATTATAAAATAATAAAAATAGAAGGAAAAGGTTATGATGGATATATGGCAGTAATATATGATCCATCAAGAATAAAAACAGTATATACAAGTAAATTAGGAAAAACAGGTGAATATTTGACTAAGATGGCTCAAGATAATAATGCACTAATTGCAATAAATGGAGGAGGATTTGAAGATCCAAATTATGTGGGAAATGGAGCAATACCCCTTGGAATAACATTTTCAAAAGGAAAATTAATAACATCAGAAACATATAGAGGACAAGGTGGATTAATAGGATTTACACAAGATGATAAATTAGTGCTTGGAAAAATGACTGTAGAGCAAGCAAAGAAACAAAAAGTTCGTGATGGAGTAACATTTGGACCATTTTTAATAGTAAATGGAAAACCATCATCAGTATCTGGAAATGGTGGTTGGGGAACAGCACCAAGAACAGCAATAGCACAAAGACAAGATGGAATTGTATTGTTTTTAGTTGTAGATGGAAGAACAGTAACAAGGCCTGGTGCAACAATGAAAGATTTAATAGAAATATTTGAAAGATATGGAGCTTATAATGCGTCAAATCTAGATGGAGGAACATCTAGTGCAATGGTAGTAAATAATAAAATAATAAATGATCCAGTTGATCAATCAGGATCACATAGAACAAGATATATTTCAACAGCATTTATATTAACAAAAGAAGATAATCAATAAGTAAAAATGGAGGATATAATGGGATTTGTAGTTGCAGTTGATGGACCTGCCGGAAGTGGAAAAGGGACAATAACAAAAAAAATAGCAAAAGAAATGAATTTAACAAGTATAGATACAGGAGCAATGTACAGAAGCGTTACACTTGCAATGTTAAATAAAAGTATAGCATTAGATGATTTTGAAAAAATATCAAAACTTTTAGATGAAATAAAAATAGAATTTAAAAAAATAGATGGAGTTCAAAAAGTATATTTAAATGGTGAAGATGTATCATTAGAAATCAGAACAAAACCTGTTAATGAAAATGTATCACCAGTTTCAACAATAAAAATAGTAAGAGAAAGATTAGCAAAACTTCAAAGAGAAATGGCAGAAACAATAGATGTTATAATGGAAGGAAGAGATATTGGAACAAATGTATTTCCAAATGCTAATGTAAAAATTTATTTAGATGCAACACCAGAAGAAAGAGCTAGAAGAAGATATTTACAAAATAAAGAAAATGGAATTGAAATGCCATATGAAGAAATACTTGAAAGTGTAAAAAATAGAGATTTTATTGATAGTACAAGAGAAATAGCACCATTAAAAAAAGCAGATGATGCAATATATGTTGATTCAAGCAACATGACAATTGATGAAGTTGTTGCCAGCATAGAAAAAATAATAAGTGAAAAAAGAAAATAGAATAGGAGTTATAGCATGAAAGAAGAATTTTTAAATTTATTAAGAAGTGTAAAAAGAGAAGGAATTGATGATTTAATAAGATTTATTGAAAATACAGATTTTTTTACAGCACCTGCAAGTACAAGATTTCATGGAGACCATGCTGGTGGACTTGTAGAACATAGCATGAAAGTATATGAAATATTGCAAGAAAAAGTAAAAAATGCTCCAATAGCATTAAATATACCACCAGAAACTTTGATAATAGTACCACTATTACATGATTTGTGTAAAGCTAATTTTTATAAAATAGATTATAGAAATGCCAAAAATGCCTTAGGAGTATGGGAAAAAGTACCATATTATACAGTTGAAGATACTATACCATATGGACATGGTGAAAAATCTGTTATGATGATAACAGAATACATGAAATTAACAAGTGAAGAAAAGTATGCGATTCGTTGGCATATGGGATTTACAGAGCCAAAAGAACAATATGGAACAATAGGATTAGCATACACTAAATATCCTTTAGCATTGCTTATGTTTGAAGCTGATTTGGAAGCAACATATTTCTTTAATACATAATTAAAAATCGCCAGATAGGCGATTTTTTTATAAAAAAAGTCACTTTAATTTAAAGTGACTTCATATATTAAATTATTTTGCTAAACATTTATCAAGTTCTTCACAAATTGCTTTTTTATCCATTTTTTGACCAATGAAAACAAGTTTAACCATTCTATCTCCAACTTCTTCATCCCAGTCTCTTTCTAAATCAGAATTAGCTTTTCTAAATGCTTGTTGATCTTTTAATGGGAAAGTAGCAATCCATTCACCAGCTTCATAAACTCCAGTTTGTTTTCCAGCTTGTTCAAAAACATATGACATTTCATCATCATTCTCAAACCAAACAATACCTTTACATCTAATTATATTTCTTGGTAAGGAATTAACAAAGTTATGGAATTTTGATTCAACTAAAGGTTTTCTTCTATAATATACAAAAGTTCCAATTCCATATTCTTCTGTTTCACCTTCTTCAGCTTCTTCCTCAGTTTTATCTAATTCTTGAGCCCAACCAGCTGAAAGTGAAGCTTTTTCGAAATTAAAAGCTTTTGTATCCATAATTTCTCTAAAATCAACATCTGAATAATTTGTTTCTATTATTTTTGCACTTGGTTGTAATTTTTTTACAACAGCTTTAACTTTTGCAAGTTCATCTTTAGAAAGTTCATCAACTTTGTTTAAAATCAAAGTATTACAGAATTCAATTTGTTGAATTAATAAATTTTCAATATCTTCATCATCAATTTCTTTTTTTTCAAGTTCTTCACCACAATTAAATTCATCTCTTAATCTTAAAGCATCAACAACAGAAACAACATTATCTAATCTGCAAATTTTAGGTAATCCATATTGCTTTGTAGAATCTTGTAAAACAGTTATTGTTTGAGCAATTGGAATAGGTTCACAAATTCCACTAGCTTCTATTAATATATAATCAAAATTTCCCGTTTTTACCAAATCGACAATTTGTTGCATTAAATCAACCTTTAAAGTACAACAAATACAACCATTTTGTAAAGGAACAAGACTATCATTTGTTTCAGTAACAACACCACCTTTTCCTATTAAAGATGCATCTATATTTACTTCTCCAATATCATTAACAATTACAGCAACTTTGTAACCATCTTGATTATTTAAAATATGATTTATAAGAGTTGTCTTTCCAGCTCCTAAATATCCTGTTAATAATGTAATTGGTACAGTTTTCATTTAAAATTCCTCCTTTTTTGGCTTAAACCATTATATTTCGCTTGAATTATATCACTTTTTATATATAAATGCTATACTTTTTTTAGAATTTATGATATAATATTTACATAATTTTGTAAAGAAAGGATGTATGGCATGACAATCGAGACCCTTCGGATTATTCACCAATCATATCAAGAAGCATTAGAAAAATCTGCAAATCTGCTGGAAATTGCAGAAAACCTTTATGAAATCTTGAATGAAATCGAAATTAGCAATGAGGAGGATGTAATAATTTTTGATTCTTTTTTGGACGGTTTAAGAGGCTGTATCCAAAACAGACGTAAAACTTTTGAGATTACAAATCTTTCGATATACATTATTGTAACAATGATGTATATTGTTCTTTGGCTAAATAGCACAAAGAACATGCATATTGATATTAAATGGAAAGCACGGTGTAAGGCTTTGGAAAGTGAGCTTACAAAGCTTATCAGAAAGTCTAATAGTAACCTTTCCGCAAATATTAGAGATAGATTTGGTCTGAAAGGAATTGTCCAAAACGATTTAAAAGAAAAGGAAATTGAAGAAATTATCTATATAATTTTTGATTGCACATCTGGTATTTTGGCAGGAAAAAATCGTAAAATGAAAAAAGAATTTGCCGAATGGGTAAAAGGAAACAAAAACATTATGCCCGTGGACAAATCTATTGTAGAGCAAATTCTTACAATTCCTTTTGCAATTGATTTCGTAAAAGACTATATTCAGGAGCCAAAAGCAAACGGATATAAATCTCTGCAATTTACTATGACTGTTCAGATGTATTCTGAAGTACTTCCTGGTTGCCAACTTGAAATTCAATTCAAGAGTCGTAAAATGGAAGAAGAAGCAGAACACGGAAAAGCATCACATGATGCCTACAAATTGACAGGAGGCTTATCAGAAGAAGAACTTTCTGAAGTTGACAAATATATTAACAAAGTATTTACAGCTGAAGACTTTACCAAAATTCATATTGTTGGTTTTACAGGATATAAGAGTAAAGAAGAAGATATCAACGGTATTCACTTTGCAAAAGAATTTGCCGATAGAAGAATTTCTACAACACTAGTTCCGTCAAACTAAAATCCTTAAAATTCCTAGGAATAAATTTCCTGGGAATTTTTTTCGATATCTATTGACATTATTTTTTGATATTGGTATTATAAATTTGAAAAATATCATTAGATAAATGATAAAAAATTAAAGGAGGAAAAAAATATGGCACAAATAGATCATGTAGATTATGAGGCAATGCCTAGACAAGCAAAACAAATGAGGGAGTATGCAATTGAATTAAATGGAGAAATAAGAACAGCATACTCAAACGTAGGAGAAATGCATAATTCTTGGTATGGAATTAGATACAATGAATTAGTAAAGGATTTTAATGAATTAGTACCACAAGTAAACGATTTATTAAAATTAGTAGTTACAGATATCCCATTTGCAGTTGAAACAATTGCAAACAATTATGCACAAGCAGACAAAGGACAAAATGTAACATCTGCAGAAGAAACAGCTGCAAACAAAATTGAAGATTTACCAATAACAAACGATGTTGGAATGAGATTCATGACAGGAGAAGTTGCAAATACACAAAGAGCTGTATCTGAAAAATTCGAATCAGCAAAAGAATTAATGAACAAAATCGAAGCAGAATATAATAGAGTTGATTGGCAAAGTGAAGCTTCTGAAAGCTTCAAAGCTAGATTTGCTCAATTAAAGAGTGATATATTAGCTTCATTTGACAATATAAATAATCAATTCACAAAATTAATGACACAAACACAACAAGATATTGAAACAACAGAAAAAGCAAACACAGTTCAATAGAACTAATAGAAAGCACTATATGTGCTTTCTAAAGCGATATAAGCAAAAATATAGTTTTAGAAAGCATACATATGCTTTAAAAAAACAAATGAAAGGAGAACTTACTATGGAAGAAAGATTTTTACCAATAGGAAGTGTAGTAAAATTAAAAGATGGTCAAAAAAGACTAATGATAACAGGATTTTTACCAATCGAACAAAATGAAAACGGAGAAAAAAATGTATGGGATTATAGCGGATGCTTATACCCAGAAGGAATAATAGTTTCATCAACAAATTATTTATTTAATCATTCACAAATAGAAGAGGTACATTTTATTGGACTAGTTGATGAAGAAGAAGAACAATTTAAACAAAAATTAAACAAAGCAATTGAAGAACTAGGAAATAAATAAAGAAAGTGAAATGAGATGTTAGTTACATTAATAGGAAAAAACATTTTATATAAAATAAAATTACCTAACAAACAAACGGGAAATTATTGGATAACAGATGATGATGGAAAAAAGATTCTAAATATAATAGGAAAAAACAATGAATGGCAAATATATAGTAATGATCAAATTAAAATATTAGATCCAAGAGCGATTAGGTCATTTAATGTATCAAAAGTTGCAAAAGATGTTGTTAATATTATTAGTGGAGTTAGATTAAAAGAAAATAGTATATATTATTTATCAATAAGTTCTAATCCCAATATGTTATATATTTTGCTTTGTGAACCTATATATCAAAGAAATTTTATACAAATAAAAACGCAAAATTTTCAAGAAATCACAATAGGAAAAAGTCTTAATTGTGATATTATTTATAATAATTCTTTAATAAATGATAAACAAGCAAAAATATTTTATAGTAATGGAAAGTTAATGCTTGAAAATTATGACACAAATTATGGAATATTCTTAAATGATACATCAGTATCAAATAAAGTAAAATTACTTTTTAATGGTGATATTATATTTATAATGGGATTAAGAATTGTTGTTATAGGAAATAACTTTTTTATAACAAATCCATTTAATAGAGTTTCATATAATCAAAGAAAATTTGAACTAGTAAAAAAACAACAAAAAGTAGTTGAGCCAACAGGAACACCTGAAGAAGATGTTAAATTATTTTCAGAAAAAGATTTTTTTGCTAGAGCACCAAGAATAACAAGTGGAATAGAAAGAGAAAAAATAAAAATAGAAGCTCCTCCACAAAAACAAGAAAAAGATGAAAAACCATTAATATATACAATAGGCCCAAGCTTAGCAATGGGATTGGTAATGCTTATATCAATGAGTTCAGCAATTAGTGGAGTGTCAAATGGAACAGCATCAGTCAAAAGTACAGTAACGTCAGCATTAATGACAGTTGCAATGTTAATAAGTATGATATTATTTCCAATTCTAAACAATAAATATGAAAAAAGAAAGAAAAAGAAAAAAGAAGAAACTAGACAAAAGAAATATAAAGAATATATAAATAAAAAGATAAATCAAATAGATGATGTAATGATAAAACAAAAAAATATTCTATTTGATAAATATTTATCAGCAGAAGAATGTGCCCAAATAATTTTGAATAAAGATTCAAGATTATGGGAGAGAAAAACAGAAGATGAAGACTTTTTAACAATAAGAGTGGGATTAGGAGATTTACCAATAGAAGCAGACATTGAATACCCAAATAAAGAATTTTCAATGGAAGACGACAATCTAATAGAATTAATTAATTCAGTAGCTAAAAAGTCAAAAGTTATAAAAAATGTTCCAATAACAGCATCACTCGCATCAAAGAATATAGCAGCAGCAATTATAGAAAATGATGAAAGAACAACAGAAAAATTTGCACAAAATTTAATAATGCAATTAGTAGCATTACACAGTTATGCAGATTTAAAATTAGTATTTTTACTAAAAAAAGAAAAAAATGTAAGATGGGAACATATGAAAACATTACCACATATTTGGGATGAACAAAAAGAAATAAGATTTTGGGCAGACGAATATGATGATATGAAAGATATATCAAGATATCTAGAAATTGAATTAAATAATAGAAGAAAATATGAAGATAAATTTGATTATAGATCATTTGCACCATATTATTTAATAATAACAGATGATTATAAAACAATTGAAAATTTAAAAATTGTAACAGAAATCTTAAATGCAAAAAGAAATTTAGGATTTGGTTTATTCTGTATAACAGATAATATGTTACATTTACCAAATGAATGTCAATTATTTATAAATATTAATGGACATAATGGAAGTTTATTTGAAAATCAAATAACAGCAACAACAAAGAAAGAATTTTATTTTGACACATCATTTACATTCTTCTTTGAAAATATTGGTCAAAGATTATCAAATATACCAATAAGAGTTAATACAGCATCAAAATTCTCATTACCTGAAACATATACATTTCTAGAAATGTATGATGCTGGAAGAATTGAACAATTGAATATATTACAAAGATGGATGACAAATGATTCAACAAAATCATTACAAGCACCAATAGGAATAGATACAAATGGAATGCAAATAGTGCTTGATATACACGAAAAAGCACATGGACCACATGGTTTAATTGCAGGAAGTACAGGATCTGGTAAGAGTGAATTTATAATTACATATATTTTATCATTAGCAGTAAACTATCATCCAAATGATGTATCAATGATATTGATAGACTATAAAGGTGGTGGATTAGCAGGAGCATTCCAAAAAGGAAATGTAAAATTACCACATATAGTAGGAACAATTACAAACATTGATAAAGTTGGATTACAAAGATCATTAGTATCTATACAAAGTGAGTTAAGAAGAAGACAAATAAAATTTAATCAAGCAAGAGAAAAAACTGATGAAGGAACAATTGATATATATAAATATCAAAAATTATTTCATGATGGTGTTGTAAAAGAGCCAATTCCACACTTATTAATAATATGTGATGAGTTTGCAGAATTAAAACAACAACAACCAGATTTTATGGACGAGTTAATAAGTGTTGCCAGAATAGGACGTAGTTTAGGAGTGCATTTAATATTAGCAACACAAAAACCAGCTGGTGTAGTAAATGATCAAATTCGTAGTAACAGTAAATTTGGAATCTGTTTAAAAGTTCAAGATAGACAAGACAGTATTGATGTTATAAAAAGACCAGATGCAGCAGAATTAAAAAGAGCAGGACAATTTTATATACAAGTTGGAAACAATGAATATTTTGCATTAGGACAATCTGCATGGGCAGGAGCAAGTTATGAGCCATCAGACATAATAAAGAAAAATGTTGATAACTCAATGAAATTTGTATCAAATATAGGATCTGTAATAAAGAAAATAGATGATACAAAAAGAGCTCCAGTAAAAAAAGATGGAGAGCAATTAACAAATATAGTAAAATATATTTATGAATTAGGAAAAAATGAAAATATTCATTTAAAACCATTATGGTTAGAAAATATACCAGAGATAATAATGTTAGATAAAACAAAAGAAAAATATAAAATAGAGAAAAAAGAAAATGAAGTAATACCTGTAATTGGAGAATATGATGATCCATATAACCAAAGACAAGGTCCAGTTGAACTAGACTTTAAGAAACAAGGTAATATAATTGTTTATGGAAATGCAGAAAGTGGTAAAGAAACATTAATAAGTACAATGGTATATGATATCATAACAACTTATACAGTTCGAGAAGCACAAATGTATTTGTTAGACTTTGGAAGTGAAGCATTAAAAATATTTAAAGATGCACCACATGTTGGTGATGTAGTATTAAGTACAGATGCCGAAAAAATTAATAGATTATTTGAAATGATTCAAAGAGAAATGAAAAGAAGAACAGAAGTATTATCAAATTATGGTGGAGACATCAAATTATACATAAAAGATACAGGAATTCCAATGCCACAAATTATAGTAGTTATAAACAACTATGAAGGATTTGTGGAAAACTATGGAGAAAAATATGATGATATATTACTTACACTATGTAGAGAAGGAATAAAATATGGAATAATATTTGTATTAACAGCAAGTGCTTATAATAGTGTAAGATATAGATTATCACAAAACTTCAGACAAAAGATAGCATTACAATTAAATAATGAAGACGATTTCTTAAACATAATAGAAGGTGTAAAAAAGAAAAGACCTGCACACATATTTGGTAGAGGTTTAATTAAATATGGTGATGTTTACGAATTCCAAACAGCAAGAATTTGTGAACCAGAAAGATGGAATTCATTCATAAAAGCTGAAATAAAGAAACTAAATTCAGAATATACAGAAAGAGCAGTTTCAATTCCAGTTTTACCAAATCAAATAAAAGTAGAAGATGTAAGAGAATTAGTTACACAATTAGATAAATTACCAATAGGTATATATAAAGCAAGTTTAGGACTAGCAACATATGACTTCAAAAATAATTTAGTTAATATTATTTCTGCTAAAAATGTAGATGTTGTAGCAGAATATATAACACATCTATATGAAGAATTTAATCTTTTAGAAGACGTGGAAGTTACAATATTTGATTCAGAAGGAATTGTACAAGAAACAAGAAAAAATCTAAAATTAGATTACCAAAATTATTCATTAAAAATACAAAATAATCTAAAGAAGAACAAACACAATATATGTATTATTATAGGAATTGATAAGTTCTTAACAAATATTGGAACATCAATATTGCCAGATTTAAAGAAAGCAGAAGAATTAAAGAATTATACATTTATTGTAGTAGACAGTGTATTCAAATTAAAAAATCATGAATATGACGATTGGTACAAAGCATATATCACAAAAGATACAGGAATTTGGGTTGGAAATGGTATAAGTGACCAATATATTCTTAGATTAAATTCAAGTAACAGAAACTTAGTAAATAATTGTGGGGACAGTTTTGGATATTTAGTAAAACAAGAAGAAGCAATGCTAATAAAATTAATAGGAATGAAAGATGACGGTGATGACAATGGATAAAGTATTAGTAAAAGTTTATGTTCCTATGTTAGAAGGAATCTATGATGTATGGATTCCTTCTAACAAGAAGATATATGAAATAATTGTATTATTAGTAAAAGCAATAACTGAACTAAGTGAAGGTTGTTATAATCCATTAGAAATGCCATCATTATATGATAAAATAACAGCAGAAGAATATGACTTAAACTTAATACTAAAAGATACAACAATAAGAAATGGAACAGAAGTAATATTAATATAAATTTAAATATTTGAGATTTTGAAAGGAAAAGGATAATGAAAACACTAAGAGAAGATAATATATATCAAGATGATTCAAGTGTAAATATCAATGAATTGCTACAAGAAAATAAAAAAGTAGTTTCATTTTTAGGTTCAAAACAAAGTGGAACAACATTTATTATAAATAATATAGCCAAAATAATGGCTAAAAGAGATATTGATGTAGCAATATTAGATATGACATCAAATAAAGACACATATTATATATATACTCAAAACAAAGAATCAGTAAGAGTTAGTATAAAAGATTGTTTTAAAAATTTAAGTGAAGGCAAATTAAATGGATTACATGTTGAAAATAAATTAACAGTATATACAGATTTACCTAACGAAAAAGAATATAGTGTAAAAGCAGAAAATATATTAGAAACACTATTGAAAAAACATCAAATAGTTCTTATTGATACAGACTTTTCTACAAATATAGATTATTTTACATATTCTCAACAAGTCTATTTAGTACAAACAATGGATGTTTTAACAATTCAACCACTAACAGAATTTTTATCAAAATTAAAATCTCAAAATGCTATAAATAGTGATAAAATAAGAATTATATTAAATAAGTATATGAGTTTGGATGGAATTACAGTAAAACAATTAATTGGAGGTTTAGCATTTTATAATGATCCTTCAATGTCTTATATGCAACAATTATTTGAGAAAAATGGTGTAAGATATACAACAATTTCATATGATCAAAATGCGTATGAAGTATATTTACAAGATGTTGCAAGATATCAAGTTTCAATAGATTATCATTCAAATGAATTTAGAATGCAATTGGAAAGATTAGCAGATGATGTTATAAGAGGATAAATTATAAAAGGAGGTAAATTATGGGACTTTTAGATGATTTATTTAAATCAATATCTGACTTTTTTGGAGGTTCTGGTACAAGTAGTAATAATACAGGTAGTAGTAGCAACATTTCTTCATCAGTAAGTTCAAATCAATTACAAAATATAAAAAATTCTATAAAAAAGAAATATAAAACTATAGATGGAGAAAACAAATTAATTGGAAACTTGTATATTAAATTAATAAATAATACAAATGATATAATTGGTGAAGCAAATACCAAAAAAGAAAATACAAATTTAAAATAGATAAAGGAGGAAAAATATGTTTGGATTTAGTAAAGCAGTTTTTGATTCAGTAATTAGTAATTTAAAAGGTACATCAACAAGTATGGAAGCAGATTCGAAAAGTTATACAAACCAAGCACAAACGTTATTGCACCAAGCAGAAACTTTTTTGTCTCAAGCTCAAGGATTTTTGTCTCAAGCTCAAGGATTTTTGTCACATATTCCAAATTTTAAATGGGTAGATGTTACTACAACAGATAGTGAAGGAAATGCGACAACTACTCAAGAACAACAACCAGATCCAGCGCAAGATGCAAGTGATAGAGCTTCAGCAGCTGAATGTCAGCAAAAGGCAGAAGATTGTAAAGCAAAGGCAGAAGATTGTAAAACAAATGCAGGTGTTTTACAAGCATTAGCTTCAGCACTATTAGCACAAGTAGCAAAGTTGATGGAGTCAATTTTAGGATTTACTAAGGCAGGAGAAGCTACGCACACAGCAATAACTAATTCAACAAGTTTATTAGTAACTGGAGCATCTATGCTTGGAAAAGTAATTTCAGCTTTTAATGTGCCAGAAGCCAAAAATGTAGGAGATTGGGCAAAAGGATTTGGAAATAATTTATTAAAAAATTTTACAGGAGTAGATCTTTCTGATGGAATAGATACTGATGAAGTAAATAAGATAGCTGGAATAGTAGTAGATACTGGAGCAACAGTTGTAAGTGGATTTACAAGTATTGTAGTAAGTTCATTGGTAGCTTCGACACCAATAGGAGGAACAGTATTGGCTTCATTAGCTGTAGGGACTGTTAGGGGAGGAACAAATTTCTTGCTTAACCTTGGCAGAGATACGGCGGCAAAAGCTGTTTCTGGAGTTATTGTAAGTGGATTGAATTTCTTTGGAATTGAAGTTAAAGAACCAGAAAAGAAAGAAGATGAGACTAAGGTTGATACAGAGGGAGTTAATGAAGCATTAGAGGGTAAACAGGATGAAATGGAAACTCTGGAAGATGCTACTAAAAAGAATGCAGAAGAAGGTGGCAATGTTGTTGGTACAGTAGCTAGTGAAAATGTTACAACAGGCGATGTTAGTGAAGCTGAAGTAGTTGATTCACTAAAGCCTGAACAAACAGAAGTAAGAAAGAAAACGACACAGGAATTAGCAAAAGAACATGTAGGAGATTTAAAAGATGATATTACCAAAAATAATGATAAAATTCAAATATTATCAGGAAAATTAAGAAGAGATAATACATTAACAGAGCAGGAAAGGGAAGATATAAAAAAGAAAATTACACAATTAGAAAATCAAAATACAAGTAATAAGACAGCAATAGATAATATTGTCAAAAATACAAAATAGATAGGAGGAAAAAATGAGTTCAGAAGTAAGAGTAGATTATGAAAATATGCCAAGTCAATCAGATAACATAAGAAATACAGCATTAGAATTAAATGGTAGACTAACAGCAGTATACCAAAAAGTAACAGAAATGCATGCACATTGGTATGGAAAAAGATATAATGAATTAGTAACAAAATTTAATGAATTAGCACCACAATTAAATCAATTCTTAGAAGTAATAGTAGCAGAAGTTCCATATATGTTTGAAGGAATTGCTAATAACTTCTCTGAAGTTGATATACAACAAAATATAGCAACAGCTAGAAAAGAAAGTTATAAGAAAATTGAAGAAATTCCAGTAATAGATGATGTTGGAATGAGATATATTCAAGAAGAAGTAGCAAATGTTCAAACAGAAATATTATCAGACTTTACTTCAGCAAAAGAATTAATGGAGTCTATGCAAAAAACAGTACAACAAATAGTACTTGAATGTGATGGTGCAGATGAATTTAGAAGCCAATTTAGAACATTAACAAATGCTTTTAAACAAGTATTAGATAATGTTGAAACTCAATTCACAGAATTAATGAATAAAGATAGAGAAGCAATAGAAACTGCTGAAAAATCAAATACAACAAAATAGAAGAAAAAGAGATGAAGTAAAGAGTATATATTGCTTCATCTTTTATAATTTGATTAATAATAATAAAAATATAATGTGAGGAGAAGATCATGTTTGAATTTACAAAAAATGTAGCAGATAATCTTGTTAAAAGTTTAGAGCAAACTCGTAAAAGTATGGAAACAGAAGCACAAAATTATGAAGCAAAAGCGACTGAATATGAATCATTAGCAACAGATAAAGAAAATGAAGCAAGTAGTAAAGAATCAGAAGCATCTTCAATAGATTTAAATCCTCAAAAAGAAGTACAAGACTATACAACAGATGAAGAAGGTAATTCAGTTCCAAATGGGAGTCATTGGGAAACAGATGAAGCAACTAAAGCACAAAATATAGCAACATATAATCAGTTACTTGCAGAGGCACAACAAGCAAGAGCTGATGCAGCAAAATATCGAGCAAATGCGGCAAATTTGAGAACTTTAGCAGGAAGTTTAAAACTTTTAGCTGGAGATATTAGAGGTTCTATAAATAATTGGAACTTAGCAATAGAAAATACCACTAAAGCAATTACACAATCTACAAATTTATTAAATAACGAAATAAATAGCATTAGAAGTGCAATATCAGCTTTTAATTTTAATATTCCAAAAGAAATTAATATAGGCAGTTGGATTAGTAATATTGGAAATAATATATCAAATATTATAAATTTAGATAATTTTAATACTAAAATTAAAGAAGGATTAAATTGGCTTTATGAAATAGGAAAAAAGACAGGTGCAAAAATATCAGAAGGTTTTACTTCGGGAATAGTTGGAATTTTTGATGAAATAATTAAACCATTTATAACAGGTGCGAATCCACTAAAAAATGTTGTAGTATTTGGCTTGGGATTAATTGGTATTTATACTGAACCTCAAATTGATCCTGCATATATTGTTGAAGATGAACGAATAGATAACGCAAAAAAAGAAGCAATTAATCTATATGTTGAATACTTAAATACACTTAATATTAGCGAAGAACAAAAGAAACAATATAGACAAGCTTTTGAAGAAAAAATCCAAAAAGCAGTAGTTTTAAAAAATGAGTATTTTGAAGATATTCCAGGAGTTAGCGCAAATACAATGGGAATTTATGTTGGAAAATCAGGTGGAAAAGGAACAGGATATTTAAAAGAAGATGCTTTAAATGGAAAAAATTTTGTTAATATACTTATCCATGAAATCGGAGGACACGGTGTTGGAACTATGGGACAATGGAAAGTGACACAAAATGGTGGAATATATATGTATGATATAAAAGATATTAATAAAGTGCCTGATAATCCCAAAATGAATATGGATGGTGCTATTGATGAAGCAGTAACAGAATATGTTACTGGAAAAATATGCAAAGAAAAAAATGAGGATTGTGGTTATAAATATAGTGTTGATTTACTAGAGAAAATGGTTAATTCAATGACAAAATATGGAATATGCGATGGAGATGCATTAGTATATGAAACTTATGTAGGAAATGACAAGAAATTATTAGAAAATAAAATTAATAAAATTTTTGGAGACAATTGTTCAATTGAATATATGAATGAAACAAGAAAATTAAATTATTCTACAATAAGTAAAATAATGGAGGGAGCAAATGGCAGACAATCTGAATATAATGGATTTGATTTAAATGATATGAATAAAGTTGCAGAAGAATTTGATAGAAAATGTGCAGAATATGCAGAAAAAAATAAGAACTAAAAAAAGATATATATCATAAATTAACAAAATTTTATGATATATATTCTTTTTTTTATTTAAAAGCATAAAATCAAGAGAGGTGATTTTATGCCAATATCATTATCAAGCAAAAAGAAAATGAGAAATGGGTTATTTGTAGTAATAATAATAATCTTATTATTAACAACAAGATTAGGATATATCCAATTAGTATGGGGGGCAGAACTAAACAACCGAGCATCAAGTCAACAATCACAAAGCAGAAAAATAACAGCCAAAAGAGGAACAATATATGATGCAACAGGAAAATACGAATTAGCAGTAAGTTCAAGTGTAGAAGCAGTAACAATAAATCCAACAAATATATCCAAAGAAAACAAAGAAAAAGTAGCAAAAGCATTAAGTGATATATTTGAATTAGATTATGAAAAAGTATTAAAAAGAGTAAATAAAAGAAGTTCAATAGAAACAATAGTAAAACAAGTAGAAAAAAGTAAAACAGATGAATTAAGAAAATGGATGGAAGAAAATCAAATAACAACAGGGATAAATATTGATGAAGATTCTAAAAGATATTATCCATATGGAGACTTAGCAGCACAAGTAATCGGATTTTGTGGAAATGATAATCAAGGATTAGACGGGATTGAAGCAAAATATAATGATGAATTAAAAGGAACAAATGGAAGAATAGAAAGACAAACAAATGCTGCAGGAGAAAGTCTTGGAGACGAAGAATATATTTCAGCAATAGACGGAAATAGTTTAATATTAACAATAGATATGACAATACAATCAATTGTAGAAAAATATTTAGAAGAAGCATGTATAGACAATGTTTGTACAGATGGAGGAAGTATAATAGCAATGAATCCAAAAAATGGAGATATTTTAGCGATGGCAACATATCCTGCATATGACTTGAATAGTCCATATGAGCCACATACAGATGAACAAAAAGCAGGATGGGAAAATCTAGATTCACAAGATAGAACAACTGCTATGCAAAAAATGTGGAGAAACAAAGCGATATCAGATACATATGAGCCTGGTTCAGTTTTTAAAACAATAACATCATCTGCCGCATTAGAAGAAGGAATTGTAACAGACATAGATAAGCAAGGACAATTTTGTTGTACAGGAGGAATTGAAGTTGCAGGAGTAAGAATAAAGTGTTGGAGATATTATAGACCACATGGATCTGAAAGTTTAAGATTAGCATTAATGAATTCTTGTAACCCTGTATTTATAGGATTAGGGCAAAAAATAGGAGTAACCAAATATTATGAATATTTAAGAAAATTCGGATTGTTTAATAAAACTGGAATAAAATTGCCAGGAGAAGCAAATAGCATATTCATAAAAGAAGAAAAAGCAGGTCCTGTAGAATTAGCAACAATTAGTTTTGGGCAAAGATTTGAAATAACACCATTACAAATGATAACAGCTGTTTCAAGTATTGCAAATAAAGGAACATATATAAAACCGAGAATAGTAAAAAGTATTATAAATAGTGAAACAGGTGAAAAAACAGATATGCCAATTGAAACAGGAGAACAAATAATTTCGAAAGAAAATGCTGAAAAAGTATTAAGCATGATGAACAGTGTTGTATCAGAAGGAACAGGAAAAAATGCAAAAGTAGAAGGATATCAAGTTGGTGGAAAAACAGGAACATCAGAAGATGGAGTTAATACTGGAAAATATGTTACGTCATTTTGTGGTGTCGCAAATACAGATGATCCCCAAATAGTACTTTTAATAACTTTATATAATCCAACAGGAGAAGGTGGACACCAAGGTGGTGGAGTTGCAGCTCCTGTTGGAGGAAAAATTTTAAGTGAAGTTTTACCATATTTAGATAGCAAGGCTGATATTGACAAAATTATGTAAATGTGCTATAATAATAATATCTTGAGTTCTTGCACAGAGTAACTTTAGAAGTTTTGTAAATTTCTGGGGGGCTGTGCAAAACCTCCAGACAATTATGGAGGTGCAACTATGATGCACAACAACATGTCCGGCCGTAACTTTATGAACGCTGAGACCGCCAAGTTTACTGGTGCTGTCCTGCTGGTTACGGAGATCTACGCACTGCTCGCTAGCCTTGTTACAGGCCTGGAGTACATCTTCGCGATGATGTTCATGAACCAGTTCGCCTACTATGCGTCTGGCAAGCTGCTGGATGGCAGCAAGTATATCCACCTGCTGACCGGTATTGTCTATGCTGATGGCGTGGCTAAGGATGTAGTCCTTGTCTCCGCTAAGCTGTTTGTCCTGGTAGCGGTCCTCGATATCTTGTACGTTTTCGTGAAGACCAAGTGGCTGAAGCACGCCAAGATCAAGGTCTTTTCTGAAAACACTGTTGTGATGGCCTTTGCAGTTATTTCTTCTGCGGCATACAGCTGGAACATGCTCCTGGAGAGTAGTACCCTGTATCTGCAGCTGAACAAGCCGGCGACTCTGTTCACTGGTTACTGCACCCTGGCTATCTACTGGGGACTCCTGTTCGTTGTGTTCGTTGGCTTCTGGAAGGCGCTGCTCTTTTTCCGTAACAAGAAGAAGGCTTCTCATTCCTAAAGCAAAGTTTGATTGGCAGAAATGCTAAGATAACTTAACGGGAAAGTGTATATCACATTTTTGTGGTATATGCTTTCTCGTTTTTTTATAAAAATTTTCTTGTTTGTTTTATTATATATGGTAAAATAAATAATATAATTGAATAAGAATATTTTAAGAAAGGAAAATTTAAATGATTAAATTAGGAATAATATATGGAGGGATTTCAACTGAACATGATGTATCTATAATGTCAGCGAAGTCTATATTAGAAAATTTAAATAAAGAAAAATATGAAATACATGAAATTTATATAAATGAATATGGAAAATGGTTTGAAATACAAAATGGAGAAAAAGAAGAAATATATAATTTAATATGGATATTAAAAGAATTAGATATAGTATTTCCTGTTTTACATGGGATTGGAGGAGAAGATGGAACAATACAAGGAATGTTAGAAATGTTAAAAGTTCCATATGTTGGATGTGGTGTATTAGCATCAGCAGTAGGAATGGATAAAGTATATACAAAATTAATATTTGAAAAAACAGAAATTCCTCAAAGCAAATATCAAGTTATTTATAAAAAAGATGAAAAATATTATATTAGAGAAAATGGAAATGAAGAAGAATTAAAAATTGAAAAAATAACTAATAGCCTAAAATTTCCAATATTTGTAAAACCATCAAATTCAGGTTCATCCGTTGGAGTAAAAAAAGCAAGAGATGTGAATGAATTAAAATTGGCAATAGAAAATGCAAGTCAATATGATAGAAAAATTATTGCTGAAGAAGGTATTGAAGGAAAAGAAATTGAATGTGCAATTCTTGAAGATGGCAATAATATAATTGCATCAACTGTTGGTGAAATAAAATCTGCAGAAGAATTTTATAGTTTTGATGCTAAATATAATATACCAGACTCAAAGACTATTATACCAGCAATGATAGGAAGTGAAAAAATTTCAGAGATTCAAAATTTTGCAATAAAAGCATTTAAGGCAGTGGATGGAAGAGGATTAGCTAGGGTTGACTTTTTTGTCGAAAAGGATACAAATAAAATATATATAAATGAAATAAATACAATGCCAGGATTTACTAAAATAAGTATGTATCCTAAATTATTTGAAGCTGATGGAATAAAATATCAAGATTTATTAGATAGACTAATAAATAATGTATTAGAAAAAACAAAAATTGACTTTACATAAAAGAAATGATATAATAGAAATAGTTGGAATTTATCCAAACAGAGTTGAAAGGAGAGATTTATGGAATAGGCTAAATTGTTGTATGCAGTATATTTATAACGAAGGAGAGGAAAATGTAATGACTAACATTATGGAATGCACTCAGCGGAAGATTGGTGATACGGTAGAACTTAATCTTGATAAAGAAACTATCAAAGTTGATGAAAAAAACCAAATTATTTATTTTAAATTTGGTTGTGATGAAAATGGTGTAATGGAATATAAAGATCTTGGTTTTAAAGATGTTCCCAAAACACCAAAGTCTATCGTAGCACATCTTTTTAACAAAGATTTTTATACAACTGTTATTGGCATTGATGAAGATGAATATGGAGATCAAGTAGTACATTTTTCCAGAAAGAAGTATCTTCAGGAACAGATTGATTGCATTAAAGTGGATGATATTTATGATTGTAAAATCGTATCCATTGCACCGTTTGGTCTGTTTGCTGAAATCGCAGATGGTGTTGTATGTATGATTCACTGTTCTGAAGCATCCAAATCTACTATCAGAGACCTCAATACTTGTTTTAAAGTTGGTGACAATATTAAAGTAAAAATCATTAGTAAACTTTTTCAAAACGGAAAATGGAAAATTAATGCTTCAAGAAAACAGGCAGATAAAGGCATTGAACCTATGCTTGGAACTGTACTTCCTGTCACTATCACAGGTATTGCTGGATATGATGCATATTTTTGTGAAGTAACACCTTCGCAAAAGGGAATTCTTCATGCTCCTGTTTCTGAAAAGTTTGCTATTGGTGACAAAACATATGGTTACCTTATTGAGCATGCTGATGAAGGTTTTGTACTTCGAGCTTATTAAGTAAAACTTCTCAAACAGAGTTGAAATATATTTTCAGCTCTGTTTCTTTATATACATTGATTTTTTTTGAAAAATATTATATAGTAATAATGATAAAAATGATAAAGAAGGAATATACAAATGAAAGAAAATAAAATATTAATGCAATATTTTGAATGGTATTTAAGACCAGAAAATAAATTATGGAATAAAGCAATAGCAAATGCCCAATATCTATCAGCAATAGGAATAACAGATGTATGGTTTCCACCAGCATATAAAGGTGCAGGAGGAAAATATGATGTAGGATATTCTGCATATGATTTATATGATTTAGGAGAATTTGACCAAAAAGGAAGTATAGAAACAAAATATGGAACAAAAGAGGAATATATAAATGCAATAAAAAAATTACATGAAAATGGAATAAGAGTATATGCAGATATAGTATTAAATCATAAAATAGGAGCAGATGAGCCTGAAACCGTTTATGCAAGTGAAGAAGAACAAACAAACAGAAATGTAGATACATCACTTCCCAAAAAAATAACAGCATGGACAGTATACAATTTTAAAGGAAGAAATAACAAATATTCAGACTTTAAATGGAATTATAATCATTTTAATGGAACAGACTGGGACGAAAGTGGAAGAAAAAATGGGGTATTTCGTTTTAGTGGTAAGAAATGGGATCAAAATGTAGATGCTGAAAATGGAAATTACGATTATTTGATGGGAGCTGATATTGATTATAATAATCCAGAAGTTGTTGAAGAAATAAAAAAATGGGGAAAATGGTATGTAGAAACAACAAATATTGATGGGCTAAGACTAGATGCTGTAAAACATATAAAATCAGGATTTATGGCTGAATTTATTCATGAAATGAGAAAGATAAAAAAACTTGATTGTGTTGGAGAATATTGGAACAGAAATTTACAATCATTAGAAAATTATATAACAAAAACAAATTCAAGTATTCCATTATTTGATGTACCATTACATTACAATTTATTTGAAGCTTCAAATAGTAATGGAAATTATGACATGGCAAGAATATTTGATAATACATTAGTAAAAGAAATGCCACAATTAGCAGTGACATTTGTAGATAATCATGATACAGAACCAGGACAAGCACTATTTTCATGGATTCAAGAATGGTTTAAACCATTAGCATATTCATTAATATTATTAAGAAAAGACGGATTACCATGTGTATTTTATGGTGATTTTTATGGAATACCATCACAAAATGTAAAACCAATGGGTGAAAAATTAGAAAAAATAATAAAAGCAAGGAAATATTTTGCATATGGAGAACAAATAGATTATTTTGATCATCATGATATTATAGCATGGGTAAGAACTGGTGATGATGAACATACAGACTCTGGAATGGTTACAATTTTAAGTGATGGGCCTGGTGGTTCTAAAATGATAAATGTAGGAAAAAAATTAGCAAATACAGTATTTTATGATTGGCTTGGAAATGTACAAGAAACAGTGTATGTTGATCAAGACGGTAATGGAATATTTTATTGTAATGGTGGAAGTGTATCTGTTTGGGTAAAAAAAGAAAACATATATAACTAAAGAACTTGAAAAATAGGCATTTATATAGTATAATATACGACGACTATAAGGTTTATAGGTAAATCCAGAAAACCTAAATATAAAATAGCAAGGAATGTTGAAATTATGGATTATAAAGATTTAGCAGAATTAATCTTTCCAGATGTGAAAGACATATCATATTATGAGGAAAAATATCCTGAAAGAAATCTACCAGAAGGAGCTGTTGTAACAAGATTTGCACCAAGTCCTACAGGATTTGTACATATAGGAGGATTATATCAAGCATTAGTAGCAAGAACAGTTGCAAAGAAAACAGGAGGAGTATTTTTCTTAAGAGTTGAAGATACAGACCAAAAAAGAGAAGTAGAAAATGGTGTAACAGGAATAGTTAATTCATTAAAAGACTTTGATATGGCACCAGATGAAGGAATGATTTCAGATACAGAGGAGATTGGAAATTATGGACCATATAAGCAATCATTAAGAAAAGAAATATATCAAGCATATGCTAAATATTTAATAGCACAAGGAAAAGCATATCCTTGTTTCTGTACACAAGAAGAATTAGACGAAATTAGACAAAAACAAGAATCAGCCAAAATAAGACCTGGATATTATGGAGTTTGGGCAAAGTGCAGAAATTTAACAGTTGAGGAATCAGCTGAAAAAATAAAAAATGGAGAACCATATATAATAAGATTTAAATCACCAGGAAGAGAAGATAGAAAAATCAAACATAAAGATGTAATAAAAGGAAATGTAGATTTCCCAGAAAACGATTTAGATATAGTAATAATAAAAGCAGATGGACTTCCAACATATCATTTTGCACATGCAGTTGATGATCATTTAATGCATACAACACATGTAATAAGAAGTGATGAATGGTTATCATCAGTACCATTACATTTACAATTATTTCATGAATTAGGATTTAAAGCACCAAAATATGCACATATTTCACCAATAATGAAAAATGATAATGGAGGAAAGAGAAAATTAAGTAAAAGAAAAGATCCAGAAGCAGCTGTTGAATATTATAAAAAAGAAGGAATTCCTTCAGAAGCAGTTAAAGAATATTTATTAAATATTGCAAACTCAACATTCGAAAATTGGAGAAAAGCAAATCCAGACAAATCAATAGATGAATTTGATTTCCAATTAAATAAAATGAGTGTAAGTGGAGCATTATTTGATATGATAAAATTACTTGATATTGGAAAAACAGTAATATCAAAAATGACAGCTGAAGAAGTATATAATTATTCATTAATTTGGGCAAAAGAATATGATGAAGAATTAGCTAAAATGTTAGAAGATAAAGAATATGCTTTGAAAGTATTTGGAATTGAAAGAGGAAATAAAAAGCCAAGAAAAGATATTTCAAAATGGTCTGATGTAATGTATAATATTGGATACATGTATGATGATGAATTTTATGGAAAAGTTAATGAATATCCATATCAAGTTATTTCTGATAAAGAAGATATAGCAAAAATATTAGATTTATATATTTCAAAATATTATAATGAATCAGATGATAAACAAACATGGTTTGATAAAATTAAAGAATTAGCAGTAGAGATGGGATATGCAGGTGAAGTTAAAGAATTTAAAGCAAATCCAGGAATGTATAAAGCACATGTTGGAGATGTAAGTACAGTATTAAGAGTTGCTTTAACTGCTAGAACAAATACACCAGATATGTATGAAATTATGCAAGTATTAGGAAAAAATAGAATTGCAAAACGTTTAGAAGTTGCTAAGGAGAACTTAAAATAAGTGAAAGTAATTTTTGTTGACGTTGATGGAGTTCTAAATTCAGATGATTTTATAGATAGTGTAAAAGGAAAACAAGATATTGATATAAAAACAGTTTTATTATTAAAAAGAGCAATTGAGGAAACAGGTGCAAAAATTGTAATGGATACATCTTTTAGATATACACAATCATTTTTAAAAGTTCAAGAAATGTTGTTACAAAATGGAATTATGTTTGATAAAACACCTTTTATTGATAATGAAAGAGGAAAAGAAATAAAACAATATTTATCTGAACATAGAAACATTGAAGATTATATTTTGTTAGATGATGTTGTGTTTTCGGATTTTGATGATGAATTATTAAGTCATTTAATAAAAATGGATGATACAAATACACGAGGAATAGGGAAAGGCCTTCAAGAAAAAGATGTAGAAGAAATTATTAGAAGATTTGGAAGAAAAAAGAATTTTAAAGAAGTTGAAAGATAGGAGGAGCAATATGGAATATAACATAGGAGATATAGTTAGAACAAAAAAGACACATCCATGTGGAAGTAAACTTTGGGAGATAACTAGAGTTGGTGTTGATTTTAAATTAAAATGCCTAGGTTGTGGCCATATTGTTGTTCTTGAAAGACCAAAAGCCTTAAAAGTAATAACTAAATTAGAAAAAAAAGCAGAATAAAAATAATGGAGTTAATTTTATATTATTAACTCCATTATTTTTATAAAAAAACTCTCGCCCTGCAAGGACGAGAGAAAGAAATAATCTTTTTTAGTGAATGTTATACGGTAAATACACCAAGTTGCTCATTATTTTGAGAAACAACCCACTGGTCTCCGCAAGCATTACTATCTTTGCCACACCAGACAATTGTTGCATTATGTTTGCTAGCAATTTGTGCGACAATTTTAAATTGTGCTTCGAAATTAGCCTTCCATTCGGCTTTGGAATCATCCATTTTTTTCTTTTCAGCAGGATGTTCTTCAAGCCAGTTATTGATGAACTTTTTATATTCGTCATCAAACGAGCTGTTAAATGGGATTCTTGCTTTTAAGCTAAAATCCCAAATGTTCGGAATTTTAGCTTCATAGCATCCTTTGTAGGGATGAAGCCAACTAAACCAGATTTTCTCACAAGTCTTATATAATCTTAGTGAATCTTTTCCAAACACATCTTCCAATGGAATGGACTTTTGGTGATTTTTTTGATTATCAATGTACACATTCATTTTTTTTCCTCCTAGGCATTTGCCTATTTTTTAAAATGCTAATACAATGTTGAAAGAAAGATTTCAACAAATGGACTATACTTTATTATAACAAAATTTACAAAAAATGTCAAACTAAAAGCATAAAAAGAGCTATAAATCAGCTCTTTTTTTCTTTTATAATTCGACAAAATATTTTATAAAAATATAAATTTGACATTTTTAAATATATTGTTCAATTATATTCCAAACATCTTCACAATAAATTTTCTTTTCAGAAGAAAATGGTAGTGTAGTAATATCACCAATAGGGTTTAATTGATTTTGAATATTTTTAGAAGCATCAAGAACTTTAGTCTTAGCAATTTTATCAGCTTTATTTGTAAGAATCATACAAGGAAGACCACTTCTAATAACATAATCATACATTAAAAAATCATTTGAAGTAGGGTCATGTCTAATATCAACTAAAAATATAATTAAACAAATTTCTTTGCGATGTTTTAAATAACTTTCAATAAATTCTCCAACTTTTACTTGTTCTTGTTTTGACATTTTGCTATAACCATAACCAGGTAAATCAACAAAATAAAATTTGTCATCCATATTATAAAAATTTAGTTGACGAGTTTTACCAGGTTCACTACTTGTACGAGCAAGTTTTCTTCTATTAATCATTGTATTAACAAAACTAGATTTTCCAACATTAGATTTTCCAACTAAAACAACTTCTGGTAGACCATTTTGTGGATATTGACTTTCTTTTACAGCAGAAACTTCAAAACGTGGATTTTTTATTATCATAATTAAATTCCTTTCTTATACATGATATGTGGATATTATAACATTGAAAACTTAAAAGTGCAAGTTAATTACTTGTAAACAAAAAATGGTTGTGATAGAATAAAAACATAAAAGAAAGGATTAATATATAATGAAAAATTATTTTGAAATGTTGGACAAAACAATAAAAGAATATTTTAAAATACTATCAGATGAAATTCCTGATTTTTTAAATGAATATATAAATACAAAAGAAATGCAAAAACAATCTGGAATAAGTGTATCATGTGGTACATATTATACTAAACTATTTGATAAAATGATATGGTATTCAAGTTTAGACCATAGTATAGCTGTAAGTTTAATTGTGTGGAATTTTACAAAAGATAAAAAACAAACACTTGCAGGATTGTTTCATGATATAGCAACACCAGTATTTAAACATAGTATAGACTTTATGAATGGAGATTATGAAAAACAGGAATCAACAGAAGAACTTACAACCAGAATAATAAATGAATCACAAGAGATAATGAAATTATTAAAAAGAGATGGAATAAAAGTAGAAGAAGTTGATAATTATCATATATATCCAATAGCAGATAATGATACACCAATGTTATCAGCAGATAGATTGGAATATACATTATCAAATGGATTAGGGGTTCGTAAAAAAGTTTGGAACTTAAATGATATAAAAGAAATTTATGATAATATAGAAGTACAAAAAAATGAGCAAGGAATTGATGAACTTGGCTTTAAGGATAAAATAATTGCTGAAAAATTTGTGAAAGGAATGAGAATATTATCAAATTCTTATATAGATAATAAAACAAAATTATCAATGCAATTTTTAGCAGATATAATGAAAAATATGTCTTATAAAAATTTAATAACCAAAAAAAATTTATATGAATTATCTGAAAAAGAAGTAATAGAAAAAATTGAAAATTGTAATTATAAAGATATCTCTAAAAAATTTAATTTCTGGAAAAATGCTTATGAAATAAAAGAAAGTGATAAAGAAGTTAAAGGTAAATATTGTGTAAATATAAATGCAAAAATAAGATATATTAATCCATTAGTAAATGGAAAAAGAATAAGTGAAATTTCTAAAATTGCGAAAGAAGAAATTCAAAAGGCAGTTAAATTTAAAACACAAAAATATGCATATTTAGATTTTGATAGTTTTTAATTTTTATAATAATATAATGGGACAGACATAAGATTATAAAAAAGAAAGGAAGAAATACAATGGAAAAGAAAATTGAAGAATTAAATGGATTTAAAGATTTGAGAATAGTTGATAATTTTTATCAAACATCAAGCTTTTTTCCAATGCCAACAACAGAAATTGGAACATTAAGTGAATCAGGATTAACAAATTTAGGATCATATTCACTATGTTTTCCTTATTACATAGCAGGAAAGGACTATTATGCAATGATACTTTGTTGCAGAAACAGTTCAAATACAGCTAAAAATATATTAAGAACAGGAAAATGTACAATTAATTTTATAACAGATAAAAGAAAATATTTTAAAGAAGCAGTAAGATTAGGATATCCAGGGGAAACAACTGAAGAGAAAATGAAAGACTGTATTTTTAATTTAGTTGATGGAAAAAGAGCAAGAGAAAATCCAAATGAGCAATATCCAAAAATAATCCAAGAAGCATTCCAAGTATTTGAATGTACATGGGTTAGAGAATTAGATGGAGCAGAAAATGATAAAGTGCAAGATGAATATTTACCACCATATCATCAATTTAATGGAATAACAAGTCAATTTGGAGCACATTTCATATTAAAAATTGATAATATTTTAATGAAACCAAAATATTATGATGCAATAATAAATGGTGTTAGTGCAAATGTATTTCCACAAGTTCCAGTAGACTATGGATATCGTGATAATAAAAACTTCTGGTATACAAGATTTAAAAGACCTATATCAGAACCAATTCCAGCAAGTAAAGGAATTAGTTTAGATACAGTAAAATATGCTGCATCAAGAATTGATCCAGAAATAAAATTTACAGATGAAGCATGTGCAAAATTAATAAAAGTTCCAAGAGTATTTTTAAATACTGTATTAAAAGGGTGTGTTGCATGGGCAAAAGAAAATAATGTAACACTAATTACAGAAAAAGAAATGGCTATAATTCAAGATAAAAGAAATAATGAGAAAAAATAAAACAACATGTGGGATGTGAGAAAAAATAAATGGTAAATAAAATATCAGCAATAAGATTTTTAATAGAAGAATGTTATAAAAATTTTCCAGAATTAATAGAAGAAATTCCAAAAGAAGAAATGTATAAAATATTAGAAAATAATATTTCAGCAATAGAAGTTGAAGAAGAATTAGAAGGATCTGATGGACTGTATGATACTTCAGAAAGAACAATATTTTTAGCTAGTAAAGATATTGATATAGGGATTGAAGATATAAAAAAAGAACAAGATATAGCTGGAACATTGGCACATGAAGGAATACATGCTTTATTTAGAAAAAATGAAAATGATACTCGGAATTGATAGAGAAAGAAAGATAGTAAATATAAAAGGTTTTGCAAAATTTACAAAAGCAAGATACAAATCTTCAAAATCAATATTAGAACATATAATAGATTTAACAAAAGTAAAAGACGATTTTGAAGATAATAAATGTTTTGGTACAGCATTAAATGAAGGAATAACAGAATGGGCAAGATTAAAAACGGTATCTAGAAATGAATCATATGAGATGGAAGTTAATGTTGTAAATCAGATAGAAAATATTATAGGTGCAAAGAAAATTATAGAAATTGTTAATACAAAACCAGAAGAAATGTATAAAGCACTAAATATGAGTAAAAGTGAATTCGAAAATTTTTGCAATAAAATAGATTATCTAGAATTTATTAATTCTCTAAAAGAAGAAATTCAAGATAATTTACTAAAACTTAATGATGGGAAACAAAAGCTAGAAAGATTCAATAAAAAAGAAGGAAAATATATAAATAAAGAGATAAAAAGTACAGCCATTTATATTCAAACTCAATTAATTACAAAACTTATAATTCCATATTTTGAAAATAATTCTGATGGAAGTGGAATATTTGAAAAAGTATTAAATTGTAAAAATTTAATAAAAGATTATTTTCGATGGATATATATAGATAGAGAGGTATTTTCTGAATTTACAAAAACAAGTGAATATAAAAAGTTAAGCAATATGCTTGATAAAATAATTATTCAATGTATAAAAAAGAATCAAACCAATATAGAAAAATGGGAAAAGAAAAAAACTTTTGATTTTTATAGAATATTATTAGATAGTTTTAATGAAATTAATGATAGTATTTATAGAAAATTTATACAAAAAATGTGGAAAATAATAGAAGAAATCCAGTTAGAAGAAGATGCAAATATACTTGAAAAAGTAAAAAGAGAAAGAGAGAATCAAGATAAAATAGATGTAAGATTATTTACAAAAGATTATAAAAATGAGTATACAAGTGTGGATATAAATAGGAAAGTAAGTGAATTAATATTAAGAAGAAAATTGACTGATGTACAATATAGAGATTTACAAAGTGAAATTGGAATATATAATTCTTGCAAACAAGTAATAAGTAGAAAAGATATTAAAAGACTAAAAAATAAAGATGGGAGTACAAGATATTATGTTTTAATAAATGGGGAAGAGTATGCAGATCCATATTTTAAAAAATTAAAATTTGGAAGAAAATTTTTAAGTTCTAGAAGATATGAAGTTAAAGAAGAATCAATAACTAATCTAAAAGAAAATAATTTTAAACACAATTTATTAGTAAATTTTAATAAAGTAAATTGTCAAGTTGCAGAGAAAAGTTCAAAAAAGGTTGTTGAAGATGTTGAGAGATAGAAAATACATCTAATAAAATTGTATTTTATTAGATGTATTTTTTATTGTTTAAAGTATTTCTATATTATCAAAATTTATATTATTAATATCATCAATTTGAAAAGATGAATTCTTTATTAATTTTGAATATCCTGTTTTCATTATGTCTTTAGTTAGACCAAAAACTTGAGCATATGATAGATATCTATCCCATAATATAATTTCTTCAGGATACTTATCGGCAAAATTTCCAAAATCTTTTATAAAAGCCTTGAAAGCTTTTAATTTATTAAGTTCATTAATACCTTTTTGGGTAATTTTTAAACTTTTTGAAATCTCATTATTATAGTGTTCTTCTATGGTATTTTTTGCTTCAAATATAATTTTAAAAATTACTTCAACAAAAGAAAAAATAAATTTTAAAATAGCATAAAATAATTTTCCTAATAGTAATCCAAATGGTATTGCTAAAACAGAAAGAAATGGTGAATATTTAAAAAGTATAAAAGCAATAATTGAAATACAAAGAATGCAAAGAACTATATGTAAAACTTTATAAAACTTATTCATAGTTTCAGATATATTTATACTTTTTTTATTTTTAGGTGTATTGATAGCATATAAGCCTAAAGCCATTCCATCTTCAAGACAATAATTGTACCATGTTTTATAATTAATTCTTTTTATTGTTTTTCTCTTTAAGGCATAAAAAATGTAATTTTCATTACTTAATAAATTGGTAGGATTTTTTTCTAACATATGTATAGTGTATTTATCTCCGTGATATTCTAATGAAAGATATTTTCTAGCACATAAATCAAGAATAACAGCAACAATATCTTTTTCATTTTCCAGTGTTGAATCAAAAAGCAATGAAGTTACACCTATTCCAAAATTATTAGGCAATTCTCTAAAATAAATATATGGATTTTCAATATTTTTATAATATATAGTATTAAATAATGATTTTAGTTTTCCAAGACATTTTCCTATTAGAGAAAAGAAAATATAAAAAATCCATATTATATATATATATAAAATATACAAGGAATAAAAGGTAAAATACTTGCCCAAAAGTCATTTTGCAAAATATCTAAAATATTTGGACGTTTTATTAAATAATATATCAAAAAGCAAGTTGGAAAAACTAAAAAAATTCCATAAAATATAATTCCTATAATTATTAATGTTGGACCTAATTTTGCTTTATATTCTGGTGTTGAGTATTTTGTTTTTTTCATAAGTAAATCTCCTTTATAATTCGATAGTATTAATATATCATAATATAAAATTTAATACAAGAATTGTCAAATAGAAAAATATTGTTATAAACTGCTTATAGTAAAACAAGATTGACAAGTTTTAGGTTTTATAATAATATATCAATAAAGTAAATGAATATAGGATGTGAGAAAATGAATTGTGAAATTCAAGAAAAATGTGGAGGATGTGCATATGGAAAAAAGCAATATACACAACAATTAAAAGATAAAACAGAATATGTAGAAAAGCAATTAAAAAAGTTAAAACAAAATATAAAAGTAAATTATTGTATTGGAATGGAAAATCCATACAATTATAGAAATAAAGGAAAATATGCTTTTAAGAACGGAAAAATGGGATTCTTTGAAGAAGGAACTCATAAAATTGTATATGCAAAATGTGCAATACAAAATGAAAAAATAAATCAAGTTGCAGATTACATATTTGAACTTGTAAAAAAATATCATATTAGTATTTATAATGAAGATACAGGAAAAGGTTTTTTAAGACATGCAGTAATTAGATATGGATTTTTTACTGATGAGGTAATGGTTATATTTGTTACTACAGATGGAAAAATGTATAAAAAGCAAGAGATTATAAAAGATCTAACAACAAAGTTTAAAGAGATAAAATCTGTTATTCAAAATATTAATATAAGAGAAACTAATGCAATATTAGGAAATAAAAATTTTAAAATGTATGGAACAGATTTTATAATGGACAAACTTGGAGAGTTAAAAATAAAAATTTCACCATTATCTTTTTATCAAGTAAATCCTATTCAAATGAAAAAGCTATATGATACAGCAATTGATTTTGCAAAACTTACAGGAAATGAAGTTGTTTATGATTTATATTCTGGAATTGGTACTATTTCTTTAAGTGTTGCCAAAAAGGTCAAAAAGGTTTATGGGATAGAAATCGTAAAAGAAGCAGTGATTGATGCAAGAGCAAATGCAAGAATGAATAATATTATAAACACATCTTTTATGGATGGAAAAGTTGAAGAGTTGTTACCTAAACTATGTAATAAGGAGAAGGCAGATGTTATTTTTGTTGATCCACCTAGAAGCGGATTAGATGGTAAAACAATTAAGACAATTCTTAAAGTAAAACCAAAAAAGCTTGTTTATATTAGCTGTAATCCTGATACTTTAGTTGATAATTTGTTTTTACTTGAAAAGGATTATGATATTAAAGTTGTTCAACCAGTGGATATGTTTCCTTTTACGGGGCACGTGGAATGTGTGTCAGTGCTACAACTAAAACAAAGCATGTAATACTTGATTTTGATATGATTTCAGATATTATAACTTTTGAACAAAAAGGTAGATTTGGAAAAGAAAAACATCAAAATTTGGATGTCAAAGTTAAAGTAGTTGCTT
>OGFF01000296.1_pt1 | contig 73816 bp, 56 predicted proteins | sample 1570751 | NCBI WGS metagenome assembly OGFF01 (sample SAMEA2581951, study PRJEB24529) | metagenome | biome: Human gut stool | place: China | collected 2011 | reverse complement strand
TGGGCTAGGAGCTTCTGCCCTTTCAGGGCGTGTGGGGCTTACTTGCGAAACTTGAATTATAAGAAAATAACGAACCAAAAATTAAGCAAGGGAGAAAAATGGCAATAAAAAAAGAGGGTGTGTCATAAGTCTGTGACGCACCCTCGAAGGACATAGGTAATACTTGAAATGTATGCAAGAACTTATCAAATGTTATTTTTCAAATCCCAATATCTACTTTAAAATTCCTTTTTTTTCGATATCAGCTTAATTTTCTCCCTACTTTTTTCTTTTAATACTATGTAAAAACGAAAACTGGAGCAAAAACTCCTATTTCTCAAAGAAAAGGTATATATTTGCAAACAAATTAGAATATCGAAACGATATGGGGAAAGAAAAGGATTTTTCAAGGAAGTCTAATCTCTCACAACTGTCTGATGACGAGATTCTTCAAGGCTTCAAGGATGCTGATGCAAGAATCGTGAGGGAGTATTACTACGGATACTGCAGGGTGGCTTATTGCATCTACGACAAGCGTTACGACCTGCAATCGAAACCGGGCATGGACTTTTATTCGCTGGCCCATGAATATTATCTCTATCTCTGCGAGCATGACTTCAAGCCATTGGAGGACAGGAAGCCGAGCATGTCGCTTAAGACCTGGATGGTGAATGGTTTCCGATTCCTCTTGCTGGATAAATTGAAGGAGGTGGTGAAGGAGCACCGTTTCGAGAGTTTTGAGGCGCGACAGGAAAGCCGGAAGATGCAGTTTGACGTAAGCGACAACCGGTTTGAGCATGAACTTTATCAAACGATAGAAGAGATCGGCAATCTTTATTATGGCAGGGACAGCAAGAACAATATCATCCTGAAGATGCTCTACATCGAGGGATTCAAGGGCAAGGACGTAGCCATGCAGTTGGGCATGACCGCCTCCGCCGTCACCCAGCGATGCCATAAGATGATGCATGATGTGGTGATTCCTTATTTCAAGAAATACTTCGATGCATCGGAATACGGAAGCTACCTGTCGTTCGGCGACGAAGACGCATCCGTTTCAAGTACTCCTAAGATGTCGATGCCGAGCATGAGTTCTATGCCGAGCATGATGGCAGAACGCATGTGCTGCGAGGAAGCGGCAGATAATGGCAATAACATATTTAATAATAAGAAGAATATGGAAGAGATGAAGAAGGGAAGAATCACTCCTCGCTGGATTGATTCATTAAAGGAGAACGAGATTTTTGTATTTGGCAGCAATCTGGCTGGCATGCATGGTGGTGGTGCTGCCCGCATAGCCCGATTACATTTCGGTGCCGTCATGGGCAAGGGTGTAGGCTTGCAAGGTCAGAGTTATGCCATCCCTACAATGCAGGGCGGCGTGGAAACCATCCGTCCATACGTGGATAGATTCATCGCCTATGCCAAGCGACATCCCGAGAAGCATTTTCTGGTAACCCCAATAGGTTGCGGCATCGCCGGCTTCGAAGCCGAAGACATCGCCCCATTGTTTGAGGAGGCAAAGCAGATCAAAAACATCAGTTTGCCTGAGAGTTTCTGGGAAGTGATAGAGTAAAGAATTGGAAAAATATCAGCTTATGTTAGGAGCAATAATAGGAGATATTGCTGGCTCAAAATATGAGTTCAACAATACGTTTGATTATGATTTCGAGATGTTCGGCGAGGGATGCGACTTCACCGATGATACTATTTGCACAGTGGCGATAGCTGATGCGATACTGAACGGGCGAAGCTATCAGGAAAGCCTGCTGGATTGGTGCCGCCGCTATCCTTCCCCGAAAGGAGCGTATGGCGGAAGATTCGCGGGGTGGATTCGTTCTCTTGATCCGCAGCCATATAATAGCTTTGGCAACGGTTCTGCAATGCGAGTATCACCAGTAGCTTGGCTCTTCGATGATCTATCGCAGGTTTTGGAAGAGGCTGAAAAGACGGCTCTTCCTACTCATAATCATGCCGAAGGAATCAAGGGAGCCAAAGCTGTAGCTCATGCCATTTGGTATTTCCGCAAGAGCAGATTCTCAGAAGAATCTAAGGATTCTGAGAATGAGGAAACGAAGGGATTGAAAAATGAGAATGCCAAGGCTTCTAAGGATGAAAATGAAACGATACAGGGGTTCATGTCCATCGCCCGCAGCTATTACGAGGATTTCGACACACGAGTTTATCCAAAGGGCAAGTTCGATGAGACCTGTATGGATGCCGTGCCCTTATCCTTCTACCTCCTCTCGCAAGCCTCATCTTTCGAGGATACCATTCGCCTCGCTATATCTCATGGCGGCGATAGCGATACCATCGGAGCCATCGTTGGCAGCATCGCCGAAGCCCGCTTCGGTATTGCGCAAGAAATGAAAGAGAAGGCTTTGAGCTATCTCCCTAAGGACATGACAAGAATATATCAACTATTTAAAGCCAACAATGAAATAAAGAAAATAGATAAAAAATACAAGAAATAGTTGTTTGTAAGCGAAACTTTCTTACCGACTTTCATCGCCAAAACACATTAAATGCTCTTAAGGAGGTTAAGGAAATGCTAAACCGTTCTTATACCAGTTTTCTAGAAAATGCATATTTTCTACCTTCATTTGGATGGAAAATCAAATATAATCCCACAAAAGGGAATAGCATTAATCTTAATAGGCAACTACCCATTACAACAGTTTGAATAAACTTGTTTGAAATATTCCAAGAGTATCCATTAATATTTCCCTTTGAATCTTGGTAAACCTTCATATCTCCACCTCCATTTTTCTGCAAAAATACAAAAGGTTTTAGAATAATCCTATTTTTTCTGCTTATTTTTCTCATTTAGTATAGAAGAAAAGAGAAATAATTTGTTTTTTCGAAAAATAGTCTTAACTTTGCCCCACATTAATAAAGAAAATTATGCAAATGCAAGAATATCAATTGGATTTCGTAACCTATTGCGTTGGCAACTTAGCCGACCGATTGAACATGAGTGCCAGTAAGGTATATAAGATGTTACGGTCAACAGATATCTTAAATGGCTATATGATACCCTGCTATGATGTGCTCCATACTTTCGGCAAGGAATACATCATGGACGATTTGATAAACTTGTTAAAGAGACGAGGAGCATTGAAATGAAAGTTTATCACGCATCAAAATTCATCATAGAATCACCAGACATTTATCATTCTCGTGATTTATTGGATTTCGGCAAAGGATTCTATCTGACATCACTTGTCGAACAGGCGAAGAATTATGCCCAACGATTTCTCTTTCAGGGCGACAAAGCATATCTTAACCAATACATCTTAGATGAAAACTTAGACAGAGAATATAAGATAAAAGAGTTTATTGGCTACAACGAAGAGTGGTTAGATTTCGTTGCTTTATGCCGAATTGGGAAACAAACAAATAAGTTTGATATGGTTACAGGTGGTATAGCAGATGATAAGGTATTCAATACCATAGATCTTTACTTCTCCGGTAACATCAGCAAAGAAGAAGCACTTAAACGCTTAAAGTTTATTCATCCTAATCACCAGATATGTATTTTAAATCAAGATATTTTGAACAAGCATCTGCACTTTCTTCAGTCAGATGAAATAATATAAGGAGGGACTTTCATGGAAGCAAACAAGACAATACTTCAAATGAAATATGCGCGTATAGTACCTATCTTTGCAGAGCAAACAGGCATTACGTTGGAAGATGCTCTAAATTTCTTTTATACTTCTTCTATTTATCAAATGATGAATGAAGGCATTGCTGATATGCACTGCAGAAGCGATGGATATTTGGCGAATTTAGTAAAAGAAGAGTGGAAAAATAAAAAAGTCTAGCAAAATTAGCTGATTATGCAGAACAATTCAGTACTGGAAAGATCTTATATAAACGATTTTCACCGTCAGAGCAGCTTGGCTGCGTTAAAGGGGGAACAATACATGTTATTGCATCCTTACTCGCGGGAGCAGAAGTTGGCACAGATCAACTCTCTGCGCCAGAAGGCAGTTTCAAAAAGAGAGCTGCAACTTGCGAAGATCCAGGAAAAGAGAATTAGCCATAATTGAAAAATTCGAGAAAAGAGGATTGATATAAAACAAAAAAACAGCACGTGAAATCATGCTGCTTTTTAAATTCTTATATAATTTAGTTTACTCGCTTGCAGGTAATTCTCTGCTTATACTGAGATTCTTCTTTATTCCTCCTCGAAATAGCTACCCGCTTCCATCACACAATCCATAGAACGGAACTTATTGTAGCGCTCTCTCGCCCTATTCTCTCTTGCAAACATCTTCTTGGTACCTGCCTCATCTTCCGAGAACTGGAGATGATTGTCAATACCCATATCAAGAGCTATATTCTCCACATCCAGATCGTCGGTGCCGATGAAGGTAAAGGTCCAGTTCTGCTTCTTCAGCTTCTCTATGAGGTTCTTGATCATCTTCAGACTATACTCCTCACTGCAATTCTCCTCGCCATCCGTGATAATAGTTACCAACACACTGTCATCCTCGGTGGTCAAGGCATTGATCTTGGCGATACCCATTCCGATGGCATCGTAAAGAGGAGTGGCACCACAAGGATTATAATCCTTTGCCTTCAAAGGATTGGCATTAGAGGCACGCACGTTATCATAGAACACATTGGTATGCGTGCTGTCGAAGGTGATCAGGGTGACACGCTGTTCTAAGTCGGCATGCGCCTTCTGCATTTTCTGAATGGTGGCAAGGGTCTCGTTGATTCCCACCAAAACCTGACGGCGGATAATACTCATGCTTCCACTCTCATCTACTACCAAAAGATTGAATACTCGTTTCACAACTTGTTTTCTCCTATTTTTTATTGAACTTTAGCAAGTTCAGTAAATAATCCTACTTTCGATGGATTCAGAACTACGGCCGTTGTCTTCTTCCTTTATCTATTATAAGAAAATAACGAACCAAAAATTAAGCAAGGGAGAAAAATGGCATAAAAAAACCCCTTTCTCAAAAGAAAGAGGCTTTAACAAACAATTTCTACTTCAAAACTACTAAAAACAATTATCTTGGCAGGTTGAAAGCCTTAGTCATTTCGGCCATTTCCTCCTGGCTCATACCATCAGGCTCAAACCCCATACATTTGGCATCGATATATATCTTTGCACTCTTGGAGAGTACGTCTATCTGGTCGAAGGCGTCCATCACATCAAGACCCTTGGCGAACACGCCATGCTTCTCCCACATCACTACGTCGTAGTCTTCCAACTCCTTCAGAGTTCCCTCGGCAAGTTCCAGACTGCCTGGCAACTTATAAGGAACAATACCCAGTCCGAGCGGACAGAAAGCCTTGGTCTCAGGAATCATGCTCCAGAGCAGATTGCTCAGCACGTCCTTGCCCATAAACTTCTTGTTGTGGCTCATGGCAATGAGCTCGATGGGATGAGTATGAACAGTGGCCTTATAGTTGGAACCTTTCTCGATAAGACGGGCATGAACCGACAGATGGCTTGGCAACTCGGATGTAGGCATCACGGCATTGTCGGCAATGATTTCGTAGCTGGCACAATCGTCCAGAATACGAATGACAGAACCATTGTCCATAGGCCAACGAGCCAAGTCGCGCATTCGCTTGCCTGTTCCCTTGCAGAAGAAGTAACAGCCCTTCAGCGCAGGCAGGACAGTACCTATCTGCTTCACTTCGCTGATGGCAGGCAGCGCCTTCATCTCGTCATCAACAAGGTCGGTCACATTAACCGTAATATTGCCACCATTACGCTCAGCCCAACCATTCTGCCAAAGATAGCCAGCTACCTCGGCAATCTTATCCACTTCCTTATTTAAGGCAGGACGACCCTCTAAAACACTTTTCATTTCTTGATTGTTTGTATTACTGGTTGCAAAATTAACACGAAAATATGACTATCGACCTAAAGTTTTGATATTTTAGCCAAGACTTTTGACAAGTTACAAAAATAATTTGTATCTTTGCACGTATGAATTCATTGAACACCAACAACATCAAATGGAGCGAGAATGTAATCATCGCTGATGCAGACTATATCGACAAGGTGGCATTCGACCTTATCGTAAACTTTGAGCGTATGATCAACCGCCGCATCCAGCCTGCCGACATGGCTCAGTGGGCTGTATGTATTGCCCTCGACGGTGGACTAAGAGAAGGTGAGCACGAGACGCAACTGGTGCTCATACACAGCCAGCAATCGAAGGCGATGCAGAACTTCCGCCCTTCCGACTACGAGAAGGACCTGAACGCCCAGGCCTTCAAGGATCCACGTCTGGGCGAGTTCGTCATCTCTTCATATCCTACGGAAGAAAAGATGGTGGGCAAAGACGATTTCCTCGTAGACGTAGCCCGCACGGTTTGCAATGCCAAGGAGGTGAAACGAGTGATGATCATTCCCAACTCGGAGGAAGGCGATGCCTACGACCTGTTGCGCGACATGCTTCGCAAGGTAGACGACGAGAAACGCGTCACTCTCTTTGCCATGCAGCCTCTTCCCGGCGGCAACTTCCGACAAGAAATACTGGGTTATTCGCTGATGAATGCCTTAGGCATATCAGCAAATGAAATAAAATGAGCTAAAACAAGAAATAATAACATTAAACATTTATACTTAAATGAGTAGAGTACTTATGATTGGCGCAGGTGGCGTCGCTACCGTGGCAGCCTTTAAGATTGTCCAGAACCAGGACGTTTTTACAGAGTTCATGATTGCCAGCCGCCGCAAGGAAAAATGCGACAAGTTGGTGAAGTCTATCCACGATAAAGGCTACAAGATGGACATCCAGACAGCCGAGGTGGATGCCGACGATGTGGAGCAGTTGAAAGCCCTCTTCAACAGCTACAAACCTGAGTTGGTCATCAATCTCGCTCTGCCCTATCAGGACCTCACCATCATGGACGCCTGCTTAGCCTGCGGTTGCAACTATATGGACACGGCCAACTACGAGCCCAAGGACGAGGCTCACTTTGAGTATTCATGGCAATGGGCTTACAAGGACAAGTTTGAAAAAGCTGGTCTTTGCGCTATCCTTGGCTGCGGCTTCGACCCTGGTGTTTCGGGCATTTTTACTGCATACGCTGCCAAGCATCACTTCGACGAAATCGAAGTACTCGACATCGTAGACTGCAATGCCGGCAATCACCACAAGGCTTTCGCAACCAACTTCAACCCAGAAATCAACATCCGCGAGATTACCCAAAAAGGTCTGTGGTATAAGAATGGTGAATGGATTGAGACCGACCCTCTGTCTATCCACAAGCCTCTCACCTATCCTAACATCGGTCCTCGCGAGAGCTATCTGATGCACCACGAGGAGCTGGAGAGCCTGGTAAAGAACTATCCTACCATCAAGGAGGCTCGCTTCTGGATGACATTCGGTCAGCAGTATCTCACCTATCTCGACTGTATAGAGAACCTCGGCATGAGCCGCATCGACGAGATAGAATACGAGGCTCCATTGGCCGACGGCTCCGGCAAGACTGCCAAGGTGAAGATCGTACCACTGCAATTCCTCAAGGCCGTATTGCCTAACCCTCAGGACCTCGGCGAGAACTACGACGGAGAGACCTCTATCGGTTGCCGCATCCGCGGAAAGAAGGATGGCAAGGAGCACACCTATTATGTTTACAACAACTGCAAGCATCAGGAAGCATACAACGAGACCGGCATGCAGGGCGTAAGCTATACCACGGGGGTGCCAGCCATGATCGGTGCCATGATGTTCCTCAAGGGCATCTGGAAGAAACCAGGCGTATGGAACGTTGAGGAGTTCGACCCAGATCCATTCATGGAGCAGCTCAACAAGCAGGGATTGCCTTGGCACGAGGTGTTCGACGGCGACTTGGAGTTTGACTAATCATTATCAAAATACCCCCTTAGTGACGGCGAAGACAGAAAGGTACTATTCATACCAAGCCGTTTTTATCGTCACTAAGTCATAAAACATTAGAAAGATATGGCAAAGAAAGACGAAATAAAGGAAGGAACCCTGAACCCCAACGAGGGTAAGCTGAAGGCCCTTCAGGCTGCCATGGCCAAGATAGAGAAAGACTTCGGTAAGGGATCTATCATGAAGCTTGGCGACGAGCACATTGAGAATATAGAGGTGATTCCTACTGGAAGTATCGCCCTCGATATGGCCTTGGGCGTAGGCGGCTACCCCAAGGGACGAATCATTGAAATCTATGGTCCGGAATCTTCTGGTAAGACCACACTTGCCATCCATGCCATCGCAGAGGCTCAGAAAGCTGGAGGTATTGCCGCATTCATCGATGCCGAGCATGCCTTCGACCGTTTCTATGCTGCCAAGTTGGGCGTAGATGTTGACAACCTGTGGATTTCGCAGCCCGACAATGGTGAGCAGGCGCTTCAGATAGCCGACCAGCTGATCAGTTCGGCTGCGGTAGACATCGTTGTCATCGACTCTGTGGCTGCCCTGACTCCTAAGAAGGAAATTGAGGGCGACATGGGTGACAATGTTGTAGGACTCCAGGCCCGACTGATGAGCCAGGCTCTGCGCAAGCTCACTTCTACCATCAGCAAGACCAATACCACCTGTATCTTCATCAACCAGTTGCGCGAGAAGATAGGTATCATGTTCGGAAATCCTGAGACCACAACGGGTGGCAACGCCCTGAAGTTCTACGCTTCTGTACGCCTCGACATCCGTAAGGCTACAGCCATCAAGGATGGCGATAATGTTATCGGAAACCTGGTGCGCGTAAAGGTGGTCAAGAACAAGGTGGCTCCTCCTTTCCGCAAGGCTGAGTTCGACATCATGTTTGGCGAAGGCATCAGCCACGCAGGCGAAGTTTTCAATCTGGGCGTGGAGCATGGCATCATCAAGAAGAGCGGAAGCTGGTACAGCTATAATGGCTCCAACCTGGGACAGGGTGCCGACCCAACCAAGCTGATACTGAAGGACAACCCTGAGCTTCTCGAAGAAATAGAAGCCAAGGTACGCGAGGCGCTTGCCAATGCAGAATAAGTAAGATGTTGTTTGCCCTCATGACAAAAACTACGCATGATGGCAGCTCTATAAAGAAATAAGAAATCCCCGACAGTAGGAAGCAATATCCTAACTGTCGGGGATTTCTTATTTCATTCTTCTTATTTCATTCTTCTTATTTCATACATCTCTTATAGAAGACGATAGGTAAAACATTGCCTACCAGCATCTATGCGCAACACAGAGATGCCTGAAGCTGATCCTTGTAGGGTAAGGACGGCATGTTTTCCGTCGGCTGACGTGGTCTGTTGAAGTAGTCGACCAGCCACATCATATAGTCGCAACGACTTTAGTTCTGTCCCCGAAACGATGATTCTACCACCCTCTCGCTTGATGGTGAAAGAAGGTGCTATTATAGCTACAGTCCCTATGGACGTTGGAGTACCTTGTGAGAGTGTTAGGATATCCCCCTTACGATGCAGGTAATAGGTGGCGGACTGCGGATCAGCAAGTTCCACCTGCTGCCCGTCTATCTCACCCATCACCATCACACGATAGGTATGCCCATCTTCCCATGACAGGTCGCCCTTACGCAGCCAATAACTAAAGAGAGGCACAGACATAGACGACGAGATAGACACCCGGTCATCAATGCCCTTAACCTACGTCTTTTCGTGGGTCATCATGTCTTCGCAGAACATTGATACATTTCCTTCATAGTTACGACCTTCAGACGTACGCAGCAAGACTGCCATTTTGAAGAGAGATATTTTCGACACATCAACGCTGCCTGATTCTATTTTTTCATGCGAGTCATCAGCAAAAAAGACTTCTACCTGATCCATGAGAGGCTTTTCCTGTGCCTTGAGCACTTCGATATAGGCAGCATCCTTATCGTGAATAAGGTTGACGGGATAAACCACCGTCTCTTCCGCATCAGCCGACAAAGAAAGTTGCACTTCATAACGTCCTGGAGTCATGCTGCTTGGCAAAGAAAGAACGATGGGAATCTCAGCTTCGGTAAAGCCCTCTATCTCGGTCAACTCATCCACACGAGTATTGAGCACTACCGCCTTCCTATCGTCGAGCAACCGCACCCTCAGATAACAGTCGCGAGGCACACCATTCAGGTTTTTCAACGTAAAAAAGGTCAATACCTTTCCACCCTGCTCTGCTTGACCTGAGAGCCTGGGCTGCGACATCAACTGAAAAACAACATCAGTAGAACATATTTCAGAGATGCGACCTCGTCCATTAAATAGTTCCACCTCTATGATGGGAGCCTTCTTCATCGCGAAGAATTCATCCCACAAACCATCCTCTCGTTGAGCTACACATACAGGGACCAACCGATAATAACCATTTTCCAAACCTGTAAGTTTCATTTTTACAGACTGAACTTGATTGACAAGATAATCGCTTCCCATAAACCCTGCATCGCTTCCACCATAGAGTCGTTGAGTAAAACCGCCTATAGCGTGATCGTCGGTATAAGCCACCTGACGGCATGTACCCTCAGCATCATAGACAGCTATGCCCACATCGCCCTTAAAGGGCTTACCCTTGTTGACAAAAGAGTTCATCTCTATGGTCAACGACTGAGAAGCAAGGAAGCTTTTATCTTCTGCATCCTTTAGAAGGACAGCCCCACCCTCATTAAACATCAACTGAGGAGATGACTCCAAAAGTCCACGCTCTATTGCGGGATATTTGCCATTATTGGGATGTGCCAAGATGGCCATAATAGCACGATTGAAGGCCAAGGGCTTGCCTTGGAACTCGCTTCCCGTCTGTGAGAGGCTAAGATTGGTGAGCGAATAGTAGGCATCGCCCTGTCCATCCCATCCAAAATTCATGTGGAAAAGACCATTCTCATCAAACCCATCAGTTACCCAAGCATGACCAGAAGCATTACCTGCAGGACGACCTTCCAGATAAACGGGACAACCATTAAGTAATTCCTGCCGCAAGATCTGCGCAAAACGAGTCGGACCTTCGACAGCCTTGGTGGCATAAGCCGCAGTATAGTCGAAATTTTTCTGAAGAGCCTGATACGCAAAAATACCTTGTGTACCACTTGAAGCTGGGGTGTACTGCATGAAGGAAGCTACCCCCACATCGTTCATCAATAGGGCTACGGCAGCATCCTGCTCCTCTGTCGCACGCACAGGGTTATTATAGTCGGGCAGCATATTTGCCCAATCGTAGTGCGACTGACTGAAGTCTGCACTCTTCATCGTATCATAATAAGTGACGCGATATTCATTTTTACCACTCCCCTGAGCAGGCCATTGATAGTAATACATCATCTGTGCCACTGCCGTTGCCACACAACCACTGTATGGATAACCTGTCAGGGCATTAAATGGATGCGACTGTCCCCACTTGCTTTTCAACAAGGGAGATACGGTCTTCGAGAACAACCCCGAACGGGCTTTTCTCTGCACCATCACCCGCCCTTCTTTCAGCACATCATACGTTTGACGATAAGCCTCCAGGAGTAGCTTTACACCAGGATTAGCCTGTAGTGTATCGAGGGTTCCCTCGGTGCTATAGGCCAACACATCGCCCATATCATCGTCACCAGCAACAACGACAAAACCTTTGCCCTGTGCATCGTTATAAATATAATAAGGTGCCAAGGCTGCAGGGCGAAGTCCCTTTGCCCGCGCTTGAGCCTTCACGTCGCGAGACAGGGTGATGTACTTCTTGGCTATCTCTACAGCTTGTTTCGGATAGACATCTTTGCCATAAGCAGCTTGGCAGACGGCTACTAACATCCACACGACAAGCGAGCATATCACTGTCAGGGAGCAGCCATCAGCCAAGGAGTAGTGTTTATTCAACATATTTCTATTACGTATTCTTCGAATTATAGGAAAGCAATGGTCAGACCAGCCATCACGATGCTGACCATTGACATGAGTTTGATAAGAATGTTGAGCGACGGACCGGAAGTGTCCTTGAACGGGTCGCCTACGGTATCGCCCACAATAGTCGCCTTGTGGTTCTCGCTGCCCTTTCCTTCAAAGCTTCCCTCTTCTATCATCTTCTTGGCATTGTCCCATGCGCCTCCCGAATTGGACATGAACACAGCAAGGGTAAAGCCTGCTGCCAGACCGCCGGTGAGAAGTCCGAGAACTCCAGCCACACCCAACACAAGACCCACAACGATAGGAATAATGATGGCGAGCAAAGAAGGGATGATCATCTCGCGTTGTGCGCTACGGGTACTTATCTCCACACATCGACCATAGTCAGGCGTAGCTTTGCCTTCGAGTATTCCCTTGATCTCACGGAACTGCCGGCGAACCTCCTGAACCATCGATTCTGCAGCACGGCCTACTGCTCCCATGGTCAAGCCACAGAACAGGAATGCTGCCATAGCTCCGAGGAATGCTCCAACTAAAACCTTAGGATTGATGAGGTTTACCTGGAAGAAGTTGATGAAATCTATTGTTGTTGCATTCGAAGGATCGAAGACATTGCCAGCTGCGTCTACATACTGTTTTCCGTTCTCTACGGCACGTATCATGGCTATCTTGATCTCCTCGATGTAGGATGCAAGAAGGGCAAGAGCCGTCAGAGCTGCCGAACCGATGGCAAAACCCTTGCCTGTGGCAGCTGTCGTATTGCCCAGGGCATCGAGCGCATCAGTACGCTCACGAACCTCCTTGCCCAATCCGCTCATCTCAGCATTTCCGCCAGCATTGTCGGCTATAGGTCCATAGGCGTCTGTGGCAAGTGTAATGCCGAGAGTCGACAGCATGCCCACTGCCGCGATGCCGATGCCATAAAGGCCGGTACTGATAGATTTTGCCGACAGCGACATATCGAAGCCATTGGCACAAAGATAACTCAGCATGATGGCTACAGAGATGGTGACAACGGGAATCATGGTGGAAATCATTCCCGTGCCTATACCTTTTATAATAACCGTGGCAGGGCCTGTCTGCGATGCCTCGGCTATCTTCTGTGTTGGCTTATAACTCTGAGAGGTGTAATATTCTGTTGCCTGTCCGATGATGACTCCAGCCACAAGACCGCTGATGACCGAGAAAGAAAGGCCGAGCCAGTTCTCTATGCCCAACAGATAGAGAATGGCGAATGTGGCAACGGCTACAAGTGCCGCGCTGACATTGGTGCCAAGTCCCAACGAGTGGAGAAGCTCTTTCATGGAAGCGCCTTCCTTGGTACGAACCAAGAAGATGCCGATGAGAGACAGGAAGATGCCGATGGCTGCGATAACCATAGGTGCGATGACGGCACGCAGCTGCATATCGCCATTCATGGCAAAAGCCGTGGCTCCCAAGGCGGCTGTCGACAATATCGAACCGCAATAGCTCTCGTAGAGGTCGGCTCCCATTCCTGCCACATCGCCCACATTGTCGCCCACATTGTCGGCTATGGTAGCTGGATTGCGAGGATCGTCTTCAGGAATATTCGCCTCTACCTTGCCCACGAGGTCGGCTCCCACATCGGCAGCCTTGGTATAAATTCCTCCTCCCACACGGGCAAAGAGTGCCTGGGTGGAGGCACCCATGCCAAAGGTCAGCATGGTGGTGGTAATGGTGACAAGGGCTGTGGCCTCTCCTTCGTACACCGCATTAAGAACAATAAACCAGATGGCAATATCGAGCAAACCGAGTCCCACCACCACGAGTCCCATCACGGCACCGCTTCGGAAGGCTATCTTCAGACCTTTGTCCAGTCCGGTGCGTGCACCATGGGCTGTACGGGCAGAAGCATAAGTAGCGGTCTTCATGCCAAAGAATCCTGCCAAACCAGAGAAGAGTCCGCCGGTGAGGAAGGCAAAGGGCACCCATGGATTCTGCACCTTCAGCACATAAGCCATGAAGGCGAAAACAATGGCGAGAACGACGAAGACGGCCGTCACCACCTTGTACTGCTGCTTGAGATAAGCCATGGCGCCCTTTCTTACATGCTCTGCGATTTCTTTCATTCTGTCTGTACCTTCATCCTCTTTCATCATGGTGCGGAAGAAGAACCATGCCATTCCCAATGCCACAACGCTGGCTATCGGAATGAGCCAAAATACTAATGGAATGCTATTCATAATGCTATATTTATTGGTTAGTAATAATTCCATTTGCTCGTTGGTGTATAACGATGGTGCAAATATAATAAATTTATTAATACGAAAGAGGAAAAACTGAATATTTATTTTATGACACTTAATGACACACTTAGATAAACAAAGAAAATCCCAACTACTTTGCAAGCAGTCAGGATTTTAACATGTGCGCCTGATAGGACTCGAACCTACACGGCCTGAACCACTAGATCCTAAGTCTAGCGCGTCTACCAATTTCGCCACAAGCGCATTTGCGAGTGCAAAGATACAACTTATATTTCAATTAGAAGAAGAAAAAGACAAAAAACTTGGAAGTTGCTTGCTTTTTCGCAATTTTATTACTATTTTTGCAAACTGAGATAATGGCGCGAATCTATACCTCAAAGAACTTTAGCAAGTTCAGTTACAATTACTTCCCAACTTACGAAACCAGAATTACTAACTAAAAAAGATGATATCACAGATGAATATACCAACTATTTTTACCCAGGTAGAGTTTTTCTACTCATTAGCATGCTATACCTATATATTGTCTGGCGTGATATGTGGCGTTGTCAGATGGTTTCACATGTGTCATCCGTTCGATAGGGGGGGAGACTTCTTCTACCCTGCTCGCCGACAGATGACATTCTTTTACACAGCAACGGCTTTGCAGTTGCCTTACGTATTGTGTCCTGGCGACCCAGGAACCTGGCTATTTGCCCGTAGCTTCGGTATACTCTACTATCCCATATGCTTCACCATACTCTACCATCGCTATTTCCAAACGGATAAACCTTGGCGTCAATGGTCGGCAGTGACCTATTTCGTCACCCCGTTCCTATTGCTGGGTGGGCTTTTATTTATCGTCTTTTTCCATCAGAACAATCTACTCATCCCCTACAAGTTAACATGGGAGATTGCCATGGGAGGTGTCAGCATCCTACTTTCCATCCATCTCTTCAAGGAGTGTAAATGGCTTATTAAGAAAGTAGATAGTTACCACACACAGAACTACTCCAACGAATCCGACTTCCCCTTCGCCTTTGCCAAGAAGATATTGCACCTGCCAGCCTTAGGTCTCCTCATGATGTGGACCCTGTTTATTCTTGACAACCAAATGGTCAAAGCATATATTGACCTATTTATGGCAGCATGGCAGGTTCAGTTCCTCTGCCGCATTCTGCACCCCAACAAAATGATTCACTCCGAGCAAAATAAAAACAATATGGACTTCATAGAAAACGAAAACATGGAGCAAATCTTGCAGGAGAAAGAATTATTTGAGAAAATCGTACAGACGGCAGATGGTCAAGTATTAGAAGAAGCCCCTATAGACGACACATCCGATGAGCCAAAACTCATCACATATAATAAGGAGAAACTACGACTGCAGATGGAACAAGAGAACTGGGAGTCGGTAAAAAACGAGGTGCTGACCATTGTAAGCCGCAGATATCTGGAACCCAGCCTGAAGCGAATAGAAGTGGTGCGCGATGTCAGTTCGATGAACCACACTCTGGCAGGCACCTTCATCACACAAGTGGGATTCTACAGACTGGTCAACGCTTTCCGCATCCGTCATTACGAAAGGCTGATGGCGTCCGACTCTTCTGCCAACATAGGACAGGGAGCCGCTGCCGAGCTGTGCGGTTTCAAGAACAGATGGGGACTCACCAATGCCAGAAAGCGACTCAAAGACTTCGACTACGACCTGATAGAGAAGTATGTGAACTGAACTTTTTACCTTTTTTTACTCGACTTTCGCTTTACTCAACTTCCGCAAACAGGGATATTAAACAACCTTATCCGTATGGAGGAAAAAATGATATTAAAGCACAATATAGGTACAAAAACTGGTTGAAAGAAACAAAATCAACGTGAACGTGCGGTGGATTTAGTTAAAAAATACTGAATCCACCGCACGTTCACGTTTAAAAACTGAGGTTCACAACAAAAAACTGAGGTTCACTCCCGTTGATTGGTTTTTACTTATTTTTGCAGTCGAAAGTAATAACCTATTTTATTAACTGCTTCCCTTTTTTATATTTATATTGTAATAAGATATATGAAAGTAAATATATTTAAAAGGTGTATAAGGAAAAGTGGAGCTTAAAACCTAAATTAATTATGAAAAAGAAGTTTTATCCTATGTTGCTCATAGCAGCCTTGAGCTTGTCGGCATGTACGGACGTAACTGAACCTACTGTCGATTATGGTGGAAACACATTTATCAATGACTACTCGGCACTGGTAGATGCAGTCAATAACTTGAACAAGACTCTGAAAGAGCGATTTGATGCCCTCAACACATTGTTGAGAGACGGCATGGCAGACATTAAGTTGGCAGTAGATGCCAACACGGGTGCCATCACAGTATTGAGTGAGAATACAAAGAATGGTCTTAAAGACATCAACACATCTTTATTTAATGGTTTCGAAGCCTTAACCGCACAGTTGACCACACTCACAGGTCAGGTAACCGCACAGGGCGAAGCCATCGTATACGCCATGAACCAGAATGGCGAGCTTCTACGCCTGCAGATAGATGCCACAGGTAAGCTTATCTCAGCACAAATCTTGGCTTCTGGCAATGCTCTTGTAGACGTTATCAACAACCAGGGCAACACCATGGCAGAGCGCATAGCTGCTTTGACAGCTGCCGTGAAGGGCGGATTTGCCGACATCAAGGTGGAGATCAACAACAACACTGGTGCCATCACAGCACAGGGCGAGAGCCTGAAGGCTGGTCTCAACACCATCAACACGACAATCTTCAATGGCTTCACAGCTATCAAGACCACAATAGATGAAAATGGCAACAAGATCGTGACCGCATTGAGCGAAAATGCTGAAGTTCTACGCCTACAGATCGACACCACAGGCAAGCTCCTCAATGCTACCTTAATCGCTAAGGCTGATGCTATCATCAAGGCTATCAACGACCAGACAGCAAGCATGGAGTCTCGTTTCAATGCACTGACCACAGCTATAGAGACAGGTTTGGCAAACATCAAGGTGGAAATAGACAAGAACACAGGTGCCATCAAGCTCCTCGATGACAATACTCAGGGCAGCTTAGGCAATCTCAATACCAGCTTGCTGAAGATAGATGCTACATTGATCGATGGCTTCACAGCTATCAAGACCACAATGAACGAAAATGGCGATAAGATTGTGACCGCTATGAACAAGAATGGAGAGGTTCTGCGCCTGCAGATTGACACCACTGGCAAGCTCCTCAATGCTACCATCGTAGCTAAGGCTGATGCCATCATCCAAGCAATCAACGACCAATCAAATAGTCTGGCTGAACGTCTCAATGCACTCACCTTAGCAGTACAGACTGGTTTGGCAGACATCAAGGTAGAAATTAACGAGAACACAGGTGCCATTAAGCTCCTTGAAGAGACCACTCAGGCAGGTCTTGCTCAGATCAACACTACGCTTGTTAATGGTTTCACCGAGTTGAATACCAATATCGACAACCATGGCAAAAAGATTGTAACTGCTATTGGTAATTTGAGCGATACGTTCGAAGCACAGAGCAAACTGCTCCGCCTCACCATCGACACCAACGGCTCACTCATCGCAGCACAGCTCAAGAGTAGCATCCTCGACCTCACAACCGAGTTGAAGAGCCAGACCTTGACGTTAGGCACAAAGCTTGAGGCCATCAACACCACTGTAGGTGCAGGACTGGCAGAGATTAAGGTAGTTAACGATAAGATTAATACCACGCTCGATCTCCGTCTCACATCAGTGGAGAACAAACTTGGAAGCAACAACTCTGCACTTGGCGATATCAAGACAGAACTCAGCAACCTTAAGACCGCCATCGACAATGTGAACACCAACATCACCACGGGCTACACAGCAATAAAGGGTAGCATCGATGACATGACAGGACAACTCACCGTTAAGTTGAGTGACAACACAACAGCCATCGTCAACATGGAGAACGGCATGAAGAACCAGCTCATTGCTCTGAAGGAGATGATAGAGCAGCAGGGCGGCAAGATCGTTACAGCCATCGGTCAGAACGGTGACGTTATTGTGGCAGCAGTAAACCAACAGGGCGGCATTATCGGAACAGCCATCACCACACAGGGAGGCGAGATTAAGGGCTCTATCACAGGCTTGGAGAACGGCATAAAGAGTGCCATCACACAGCAGACAACCGACATGAACCTTGTCATCGCAGGAGTGGTTGATGCTATCACCGCACAGACCGCAGCTCTCAACACTGCTATCGCTAAAGGAGTTAGCAAGGTAGTAAAATCTAACACCAAGTTGCAGAATGCCCTTACTACAGCCATTAAAGAGCTGAAGGACAAGCAGGACGCCAACTCACAGGCCATGCTCAAGCAGTTGGAAAAGATGGCTGCCGACAACGGCATCTATCAGGATCCAGCCGACAAAACCTCTGTATACATGGAACCAGCGATGTGGGCAGCAGTATCAGCAGACCCAACTCTGAAGAAAATCATCTCAGACATGCTTGAGGTACAGAAGCCTACTATCCTGTGCTACGCCTACTATTCAGCTTATACAGGCACGGTACAGAACAACAACTTAATCAAGGTAAATACCGAGCAAGTTGTTTCAACAACAGAAGTTGTGGCAGGTACACTCCAGCCCATGCAACTCGCCAACGGCAAGAAGGTTATCAGAATAGCCAAAGTGCCAGAGCAGATGAATTATAATATTACTTCAACCGTTAAGAACATCTTACACATCCTTTACGTGGATGCCAAAGGAAAGAATAGCCTCTCCTATGGAGGAGTCAGCAACACATTGCTTAACTTGACTACCTATAAAGATGGAGTCATCATGTCGGTTTTGAAGTGCAACTTTTACTTGCAAAATGATGCTGATGCAACAGGAACTCCATCTTTCGAGTATCCCGAATAAGTAAGAATCTGCAGAAAGAGCATGAATATCTCATGCCAATATGCTACCGCATTACAAATTCAAAGCAGTTACAATTATGAGAATAAAACGTTTAACCTTGGCAGTCGCCGTCTTAGCGACGGCTGCCACACTCCAAGCACAAACCTACAATGATACGGTGCGTACTCACACTTGGTCGGTTTACATCCAGGGAGGAGGAACTCTGTATCATGGCATGAGGGGTATGGACGATATAGCTAAAAGAAAGCACATCATGCCCTTCGGAGGTGTCGGAGTGAAATACAATATCAAGCCCTGGGTAAGACTGGGTTTGAACTTAGAGTACGACATGCTCAGGTCGACAGACAAGGGCATGCTCTCTACCACAACGAACAAGGATTATGAGATAAAAGATCCTTCTACAGGAAAAACCTATCCTACGACCTTGGAGACCAAGATGGACAGATTCCAGAACCGCTATACCATGCAGTACGCCATGGCCGACCTGAATGTAGACTTCAACATCATGGAGTTCTGGCACAACCGCAAGGCTCAGCAGCTCAACCTCTGGTTGGGAGTCGGTGTCGGTTATCTGCGTGGATGGAGCCGCAACTCCACTACCTTCTCTTGCAGAGAGATGGCTGTTGCCAAGGGTGAAGGCTACTACAATGTCTACACCCACGACTACATGAAGAGTCATGCCTTCAACGAACATGTAGATGCGATGTATATCCCGGCAACCCTGTCGTTGGAATACGACCTTTCCTCTCGCTGGACAGCAGGTGTATTCGGCAGATACAATTATCTGCCTCTCAACAAGGACTTGACTCCTAAGGGAATGTACAGTGCAGGAGTGGTTCTTCGCTTCAACTTCGTCAGCAAGGTGATGCCAAGCAACAAGGCCCGCTACTACAAGGCTCTGAGAGATCAGGCCGAAATGAAGGAAGCCTACGAAAAGCAATTGGCTGAAAAGCAGCGTGCATACGACGGATTGTCTGAGAGTCTGAAGGCTTGCCGCAAGGACAATGCCGAGTTGCAGTCATTGCTCGACGACTGCGAGAAGTCGAAGAAGGTGAAGTCTTACGAGGTATTCTTCACCGTAGACAAGACCAACATCACGACTCAGGAAAGACTTCGCTTGAAGAAGTTTATCAACACCCTGAAGGAACAGGGCGACTACAAGCTTACCATCATCGGTGAGGCTTCGTCGGACGGAGTTTCTTCAAAGAACTACAAACTCAGCGAGGGTCGTCTAAACAATGTTGTCAACTTCCTGAAGAAACAAGGCATCAAGGACTTCGACATCAAGTTGGGGAAGGCCATTGGCGACAGCAACGGCTGTTCAAAGGAGGAATGCCGCAGAGTTTTGATTATTATTGAGTAATAATACAGGGTAAATCTTTTCTTTTAAGCCGCCACAGATAGCTTTAAGCTTCTGGGGCGGCTTTCTTTATGGGGAAGGAAGTTTCTTCTGGAACTCCTGAAGCAACTCCCCTATTGATCCTTCAGCCAGTCGCGGTCTTTTTCGTCTTCCGCAGTAAAGTTCTTATCGTCGAAGAGGCTTGTCTGTCCTGTCAACTCATCGATAATCTGTTGCTGGCTCTTGCCGGCATCAGGGTCGAGGTTCTCGTCGGATGATTTTGCCTTTGTCCGGGACGACACTTTGCCGTCGGCAGCATCGCCCTCGGCTGTCGTCTCATCGCCCTCGGCTGCGTCGGCTGCATCGGCTGTATCTGCAGGCTCTGGGAAACGGGTCGGCTCTATTTCCTCTATAGAACCTATGTTCCAGGTAGAGAGTCGTTTTCCCTTAGCCTTGAAACTCTTCTGTGCGATAAACTGCTCGGCGTCGATTTCCTCGGCAGGACGCACAGCATCCACACCTCCATAAGTCACCTTGATACGAGGATAAACTGTATCGGTAAGGAGAATCAGCTTGCTGTTGACATTCTCGCCAAGGAAGTTCTGATGGCGCTTGGCAGCGTCCATGGTGAATCGCTTGATGTAAGGATAGCCTTCGTTGTCGGCATCATAGAGAACGGCAGTCCATATCTTATGCTCGTCCCACTTTTCCAGTCTCAGGATATTGTCCTCATAGTGGTTGTTGGGGTCGAAGTTGGTGATATAGAACTCGCCATTGTCGAGAACCACCAAGATATATTCATCGTCATTAAACTCGCCGAGGAAACGTCCGTTCTCGTCGTAATTGATACGGTTGACATCAGGATCGAACCACACCTTTCTTCCTCCCAAGGTACTGTGGCCATGACTCTTCAGACCAATGCGACGGATGGTTCGCCTGGTGAGCAGATTGCCTTTGGCGGCACGTCCCTTGATAATAATATCCGAAAAGTCTTTCTCGATAAAGATGCTCTGTCGCTTCTTCGAGAGGTCTGGATCCAGTGTTATCTTGATGATTTCAGCCTCACCGTTGGGGTTGGCCGTGAAGTAGATGACACGGCTTCCGGGCGTTCCCTGCGTGATGTCATACATCTTGTCGCGTGTCATCGACGTCACGTTAAATCGCTTGATGAAGTATTCGCCCTGCTTGCCATCGCGATACACACAGTTGTAGATGGTTCGCTTATCGTTCTTCTTGAACACCTGCACATGAAGGATGTTCTTTCCCACGAAGATCTTGTCGGCCACCTTGGTCACCTTGAACTTTCCGTCCTTATAGAAGATGATGATATCGTCGAGGTCGGAGCAGTTGCACACCAGCTCATCCTTCTTCAGTCCTGTACCCACGAATCCTTCCTGTCGGTTGATGTAGAGTTTCTGATTGGCCTCCACCACCTTGGTCACCTCGATGGTGTCGAAGTTTCTTATCTCGGTACGTCTTGGATGCGCCTTGCCATACTTGGTCTTGAGATATTCAAACCAGTTGATGGTGACATCAGTCATGTGGGCGAGGTCGTTCTCTATCTCCGCCAGTTCGGCTTTGATTTTCAGCAAGAGGTCGTCGGCCTTGTCCTTATTATATTTCAGGATGCGCTGCATTTTGATTTCAAGGAGTTTCAGAATGTCCTCGCGCGTTATCTCTCTGTGGAATGCATACTCCACCTTGCCTTTTCCGTCAACTACGGCTGTAAAGAGCTTGTCCTTGAAAGGCTCCAGTTTCGAGGCGATAAAGGCCACAACCTCGTCCTGACTCTTGCTCTGCTCGAACTTGCGCTCCTTGTAGATGCGCTCCTCGATGAAGATACGCTCGAGCGAGGAGAAGAAGAGCTGCTCCTCCAGTTCGCCCTTGCGCAGCATCAGCTCCTTGCGCAGCAGTCCCATGGTGCGGTCTACGCTGTGGCGCAGCACATCGCTCACGGTGAGGAAGCAAGGCTTGTTGTCCTCGATGACACAGCAGTTGGGCGAGATGTTGATCTCGCAGTCGCTGAAGGCATAGAGTGCGTCCATGGTCTTGTCGGAAGAGGTTCCGGGAGCCAGATGGACGAGGATTTCCACGTTGGCAGAGGTAACGTCCTCTATCTTTCTGGCCTTTATCTTTCCCTTCTCCACCGCCTTGGTGATGGAGTCGATGAGGCTTCCGGTGGTCTTGCTGAAAGGAATCTCAGTGATGACAAGCGTCTTGTTGTCGAGTTTGTCTATCTTGGCACGCACCTTCAGCACGCCTCCACGCTGTCCGTCGTTATACTTGCCCACATCGATGGCTCCACCCGTAGGGAAGTCGGGATAGATGGTGAAAGGCTCGCCCTTGAGATAGTGTACGGCAGCATCGCAAAGCTCATTGAAGTTGTGTGGCAGCACCTTGCTGCTCAGACCTACAGCAATGCCCTCTGCTCCCTGTGCTAAGAGCAAGGGGAACTTGGCGGGGAGCGTAATAGGCTCCTTGTTGCGGCCGTCATAGGAGAGCTGCCAGTCGGTTGTTTTGGGATTAAACACCACGTCGAGCGCGAACTTGGACAGACGCGCCTCTATGTATCGTGAAGCCGCCGCACGGTCGCCGGTGAGGATATTTCCCCAGTTTCCCTGTGTGTCGATGAGCAGGTCTTTCTGTCCCATCTGTACGAGTGCGTCGCCGATAGAGGCGTCACCATGCGGGTGAAACTGCATGGTGTGTCCCACGATATTCGCCACCTTGTTGTATCTTCCGTCGTCCATTCTCTTCATCGAGTGCAGTATGCGTCGCTGCACGGGCTTCAGTCCGTCCTCGATATGAGGCACGGCACGCTCGAGAATTACATAGGAGGCATAGTCGAGGAACCAGTTCTGGTACATTCCGCTAAGATGGCGCACCGCCGAAGCGTCAAACCTGTTGACAGGCTTGTAGTCGGAATGCTGTTCAGCCGCATCCAAATCTTGTGGCTCACCACCCTTCTGAAGTTCGTCTTTGTCTTTAATTTCGTCGCTCATAGATAGCTTTTAATACTTATTTTATATATTTTAGGCAAAAATACAAAGAAAATTCGAGAAAAAGGCGTATCTTTGCCGAAAATTTGAAAAATATAAGATTTCATCATGGCACAAGAAGATGTTTTTAAGAAGATTGTAAGCCATTGCAAAGAGTATGGCTTCGTGTTTCCAAGTAGCGAAATTTATGATGGTTTGGCAGCCGTTTACGACTATGGTCAGAACGGTGTCGAGCTGAAAAACAATATCAAGCAGTACTGGTGGCAGAGCATGGTATTGCTGCACGAGAACATTGTGGGTCTCGACGCAGCCATCTTTATGCACCCTACTGTTTGGAAGGCTTCAGGTCACGTGGATGCGTTCAATGATCCATTGATCGACAACCGCGACTCGAAGAAGCGTTATCGCGCCGATGTGCTCATCGAGGACCACATGGCCAAATACGAGGAGAAGATTGCCAAGGAGATCGCCAAGGCCAAGAAGCGCTTCGGCGACAGCTTCGACGAGGCTCAGTTCCGCGCCACCAATCCTCGCGTCTTGGAGAATCAGAAGAAGTTCGACGACCTTCATGCCCGCTACACCGAGGCCATGCAGGGTCCTAACCTCGAGATGCTGAAGCAGATCATCGAGGACGAGGGCATCGTATGCCCTATCAGCGGCACCAAGAACTGGACAGACGTTCGTCAGTTCAACCTGATGTTCTCTACCCAGATGGGTGCAGCGAGCGATGCTACCAGCAAGGTTTATCTGCGTCCTGAGACAGCCCAGGGTATCTTTGTCGACTACCTGAGCGTTCAGAAGACAGGCCGCATGAAGCTTCCTTTCGGTATCTGCCAGATAGGTAAGGCATTCCGCAACGAGGTTGTGGCTCGCCAGTTTGTATTCCGTATGCGCGAGTTCGAGCAGATGGAGATGCAGTTCTTCTGCCAGCCTGGCACCGAGATGAAGTGGTTTGAGTACTGGAAGAAGGTTCGTCTGGCATGGCACGAGGCACTCGGCATGGGCAACGAGAACTATCGCTACCACGACCACGAGAAGCTGGCCCACTATGCCAACGCAGCTACCGACATCGAGTTCAAGATGCCATTTGGCTTCAAGGAGGTAGAGGGCATTCACAGCCGTACCAACTTCGACCTTTCTCAGCACGAGAAGTTCAGCGGCCGCTCTATCAAGTACTTCGATCCTGAGAAGAACGAGAGCTACGTGCCTTACGATGTAGAGACTTCTATCGGTGTAGACCGTATGTTCCTCAGCGTGATGTGCCACTCTTACTGCGAGGAGAAGCTCGAGAACGGCGAGAGCCGCGTGGTTCTGAAGTTGCCTGAGGCATTGGCTCCTGTGAAGTGTGCCGTATTCCCACTCGACAAGAAGGACGGCCTGCCCGAGTTGGCTCACGAGATCGTTGACGAGCTGAAGTTCCACTTCAACACCCACTATGGCGATCCTAAGGACTCTATCGGCAAGCGCTACCGTCGTCAGGATGCCATCGGTACTCCGTTCTGTATCACCGTAGACCACGATACTCCTAACGACCACAAGGTTACTCTGCGTTATCGTGACACGATGAAGCAGGAGCGTGTTGCCATCAGCGAGCTTCGCGGCATCATCGAGGACCGTGTGAGCATCACGAGCGTACTGAAGAAGCTTGGCAAGGAGATCAAGGACTTCTAAACGATAAAAAATCAAATACACATAGATGAATTTGAAGAATTTGAAATATCTGTTTCTGCTCATGATGTCGGCTCTTGTGCTGGCATCATGCAGCGAGACTGACGAAAACACCGACTCCGAGTACGACGACTGGCAGGCAAAGAACAAGACGGCTTTTGCCGAGATTCTCGTCAAGGCCAAGCAGGAGGGAGAAGCCAACGGATGGCACGTCTACCGCAATTGGAGTATGGAGAACCAGACGGGAAATACGGATCTCAACAACCAGCCTGTCACTCCTACCTTCAATGAGCAGGAAGACAACATCGTGGTGCAGGTGATGCAGCAGGGCGAAGGTTCTGCCGTGCGCCCTCTCTACACCGACTCGGTGATGGTCAGCTACAAGGGCATGCTGAAGAACGACTATGTCTTCGACAGCAACTTCACCACCGGCGACTATGATATCAACAAGGCTCAGACCAGCAATTTCATTGTGAAGGGCGTTGTCGACGGATTTGCCACTGCCCTGATGAAAATGACTCATATCGGCGACCACTGGATGGTTTACATGCCTTACACTCTCGGCTATGGTTCCAGCCAGAGCAGCAGTTCCACCATTCCTGCTTACTCAATGCTCAAATTCGAGATTGTGCTCAAGGGTTGGTACACCGATGGCAAATGGATTAAGAAATAATTCTATTCCCTCCATACAGAAAGTCCTGTGCTTCTTCGGCACAGGACTTTTTTATTTCCCCATCAACTCGGAGGAGTTTCTTCGGGAGTTAAAAGGAGTAAAGGAGTTAAAGGAGTTAAGACAATAGCCTTGAGGGAATGTCTAATGTTAAATTTCAAGCCCACAAAACTGTTGTCTTAACTCCTTAACTCCTTTAACTCCTAAAGAAAACTCCTGAAATCCGAATTCTAAAAATATGTTTCAAAGAATAAACAAGTGTATGTGTTCGCACACATTTGGGGCTTATAAGCAAAAAAAATGTTATTTTCACGCAAAAATATGCACAAAAGTATTGCAGATTTCGAGAATAGTAGTACCTTTGCACCAGAATTATAAGTTTTAGGTTTTTAGTTAGGTAATAGATTGTGATAGGTTATTAGTTTTAGGTAAACAAGAGATTGTTATTCAAGGACGACAGGTATTAGAATCTAAAGGTAAATAAGAGATTGTTATTCAAGGACGACGAAAAGTGAATGAAGTCAGGATATAGAAAAGAGTTTTCAAGATTCTCTTTTTCTTATCCGCTGAATTCAACCCAATAGATAGAGGTTTTGTTTAAAGGTGATAAGATCTTGTATTTTGGGATAAATAGAAATTTAACATTCAAATCATAAAAATGGCGATTCCTTTTAGGAGGGATCGCCATTTTCTCGCTTTGACTGTTCCTACATACTACTGAGCAGTTCAACAGAAAACAATAAATGGCAGTACAAACATTATGTTATATAGCAAAAAGACAGAATATCTGATGGAATCGATACGGGCAGGACGCTCCATGCACCGCGGTGAGAAACTGAACCTCATCGTAGGCTTGAGTATTCCCTCCATGCTGGCACAGATTTCCACCGTCATGATGTTCTTTATCGACGCCTCTATGGTGGGACATTTGGGTGCAGAGGCTTCAGCGAGCATCGGACTCATCGAGTCCACCACCTGGCTTATCGGCAGCCTGCTGAGTGCCTTTGCCACTGGTTTCTCAGTGCAGGTAGCCCACTTCATCGGAGCCAACGACTTCGGCAAAGCACGCCAGGTGTTTCGCCACTCGCTGCTCTGCGGCATCATCTTCAGCATCCTGATAGCCCTCATCGGCGTGGGCATTCATTCTCCCCTGCCCCACTGGTTGGGAGGAGGCGATGACATTGCCGACAAGTCATCGGCCTATTTCCTGGTCTACAGCCTCGTGCTGCCCTTTGTCTACCTGTACCACATGTCGGGCATGATGCTCAAGGCTGCAGGCAACATGCACACGCCCAGCGTCATGGCAATTCTGATCTGCCTGTGCGACGTCGTGTTCAACTACATCTTCATCTATGTGCTGCACATGGGCGTGGTGGGCGCAGCCTTCGGAACCGCCCTGGCTTATGTCTGCATCTCGCTGCCCAACCTTTGGCAGGCAGCCTGCCACAACAAGATTCTCAACCTGCGTCAGGACAAGATTCGCTTCAGCTGGGTACACGAATACGTGCGCAATGCCTTCAAGATAAGCATTCCCCTGGCCATACAGAACATCCTGATGAGCGGTGCACAGATTGTCAGCACCATGATAGTGGCGCCATTGGGCAACATCGCCATTGCCGCCCACTCATTTGCCATCACCGCCGAGAGCCTGTGCTATATGCCTGGCTACGGAATAGGCGATGCCGCCACCACGCTCGTCGGTCAGACCCATGGCGCTGGGCGCATCGACCTGTGCCGCAATTTTGCCTATATGACGGTGGGGCTCGGCATGGGCGTAATGGCAGTAATGGGTGTTGTCATGTATCTCTTTGCACCGGGCATGATGGCAGTACTCTCTCCCGTCGACGCCATCTGCGACTTAGGCACACGCTGTCTTCGCATAGAGGCTTTTGCCGAACCGTTCTTTGCTGCCAGCATCGTGACCTATTGTGTCTGCGTGGGAGCTGGCGACACCTTCAAGCCTGCCGCCATCAACCTGGGAACAATGTGGTTGGTGCGCCTCACCCTGGCCTATGCCCTCTCGCAGCGCTTCGGCCTGGAAGGTGTATGGATAGCCATGGCCACCGAACTGACTTTCCGCGGCATCCTGTTCCTCATCCGCCTCTATCGTGGTAGCTGGATGAACAGTTTTCTGAAAGCGAAGGGCTGAAAAACAGAACCTAATGTTAGGTTATGTTAGTGGAATGTTAGTTTAATGTTAAGAATGCAGGCATTTTGGGAAAAAACTTCCCAAATGCTTGCTTTGTCGTTAGAAATGTGCTACTTTTGCAGCATCAAGTTTATGAAAGAAGAATAAATACACATTATTATATATATAAACCAACATCAGCTATTATGAAACTTAAGAAGTTTTTTGCTGCAGCCATCGTGCTGCTTACTGCCGGACAGGCCATGGCTCAGATGATGCCACCTATCCCGGTAGACAAAGATGTGAGAATAGGCCATTTGGACAATGGTCTGACTTATTACATCCGACACAACAGTTTCCCTGAGCATGTAGCCAGCTTCTACATCGCACAGAAAGTAGGCTCTATCAACGAAAACGACGACCAGCGCGGTCTGGCTCACCTCTTGGAGCACCTCGCCTTCAATGGCTCTGAGCACTTCCAGGGCAACAGCCTCCAGGAATACCTGCAGAGCATCGGTGTGGAATATGGCCGCAACCTCAATGCCTACACCTCTATTGAGAAAACCGTGTACTACTTCACCGACGTGCCCACCACACGCGTATCGGCAGTAGACTCATGTATGCTCATCCTGAAAGACTGGAGCAACGGCATCTCTCTCACCAAGGAAGCCATCAACGACGAGCGCGACGTAGTGCACAACGAGTACCGTATGCGCATGGTGGGACAGCAGCGCATACTGGAGCGTGCCCTTCCTAAGCTCTACCCTGGCTGTAAGTATGGCTACCGCATGCCTATCGGACTGATGAGCGTCGTCGACGGCTGCGACCCAGAGACCCTGCGCGCCTATTACCGCAAGTGGTATCGCCCAGACAACCAGGCTATCATCATCGTCGGCGACGTGGACGTAGACCATATCGAGGCACAGATCAAGAAACTCTTCGGAGGCATCAAGGTGCCAGCCAACGCTGCCAAAGTAGTGCCCGTGGAAGTGCCCGACAACAACCAGGGCATCTACGTGGTAGACAAGGACAAAGAGCAGCAGATGGGCATCTTCCAGATCTTCATGAAGCACGAAGCCACACCCGACTCGCTGAAGAACGGTGTCGACTATCTGCTCAAAGGCTATATGGACAACATCTTTGCCAGCATGATGAATGCCCGCTTCAGCGAGAAATCGCAGGAGCCCGACTGCCCTTATCTGCAGGCAGGAACCAACATTGGCGACTATCTGCTCTCAAGCACCAAGGAGGCGCTCACTTCCTTCGGCGCTGCCAAGGACGGACAGATGAAGGAGGCTTATGCCGCCGTGATGCGCGAACTGAAGCGTGCACACGACTTCGGCTTCACTGCCACTGAGTATCAGCGTGCCAAGGATGAGTTTATGAGCCAGATGGAGAAGGCTTACACCAATCGCGACAAGATGAAGAACGAACAGTTCACCACTCAATATGTGGACAACTTCACCAGCAACGAGCCTATCCCTTCGGTAGAGGACGAATATCAGATCTATCAGATGCTGGTGCCTCACATCCCTGTAGAGGCTGTCAACCAGTACGCCAAGCAGTTGATTTGCGAAACCGACACCAACCTGGTGTCACTCGTCATGATGCGCGAGGCCGACGGTGCTGTTTATCCCACCGAGCAGGAGCTTGCCGACATCGTGAAGCAGGTGCGCGGCGAGAAGCTCGAGGCCTATGTGGACAATGTGAAGCAGGAGCCTCTCATCGCCCAGAAGCCTAAGGCGGGCAAGATCAAGAGCACAGCAGAAGACAAGAAGCTGGGATTCAAGACCCTCACCCTCTCCAACGGTGCCAAGGTGGTGCTGAAGAAGACCGACTACAAGGACAACGAGATACAGTTTGCTGCCACAGCCAACGTAGGTTACGCAGCACTCGACAAGGCCGACTACACCTTCGCCTTCATGGGCGGCATGCTGCTCAACGCCAGCGGTCTGGGCCAGTTCTCAAGCAACGACCTCGAGAAAGCCCTCGCAGGCAAGCAGGCAAGCGTGGCTTACACCATCACTCCTTTCAAGCATGGACTCTCAGGCAACTCTACTCCTAAGGACATCGAAACCCTCATGCAGCTCATCTACCTCAAGATGACAGCGCTGAGCAAGGACGAGAAATCGGCTGCCAACCTCCTGAGCACCATCAAGACCGCTCTTGCCAACCAGAGCAAGAACCCAGAGATGGTTTACCAGGATTCGCTGCAGAGCACCATCTACATGGGCAACAAGATGGCACGTATCCCTAAGACCGAAGACCTCGATGCTGTCAACTACGACCGCGTGCTCGAACTGGGCAAACAGATGTTCACCAATGCCAAGGACTTCACCTTCTTCTTCGTGGGCAACTACGACGAGGCCACTCTCCTGCCACTCATCGAGCAGTACATCGCCTCTATCCCAAGCAAGGGCGCCAAGCTGAAGAACAAGGCCATCCCTGTAGCTACAGGCGAGGTGAAGAACATCTTCACCAAGAGCATGGAGAACCCAATGTCGCAGGTGACCGAGATATGGTATGCCAAGACTCCTTACACCCTGCAGACAAGCGTGCTCGCCGACATCTCTGCACGATTGCTCCAGATGGACTATCTGCGCAACATACGCGAGAAGCTGAGTGCAGCCTACCATGCAGGAGCCGAGGCAAGCATGGAGCTCGACTGGGACGGACAGCTGGCACTCAGCCTGACCGGCAGCGCACAGCTCAACCCCGAGAAGCTCGACGAGGCTCTGCCTTACTTCTTCTCTGGCCTGAAGACTACCATAGAACAGCCTAACGCCAGCGATCTGCAGAAGATCAAGGAGATTCTGACCAAGCAGGCTTCGGTAGACGCCAAGACCAATGGCTACTGGACCGGCATCCTGCGCAACTATGTCATCAACGGCATCGACCTGCACACCGATTACGTGAAGACAGTAAGCAGCGTCGACGGCAAGGCTATAGGCGACTTCCTGAAGAATATCGTCCTCAAGCCAGGCAACCACTTGGAAGTCATCATGAAGGCTACCAAGGAAGAGGCTGGAAAATAAAAGCTCAACGAACTTTTCAGAAATGGGAAGTTAGAGAAAACAATAAAACCATAAAAGGTCCCGTCGCAGAACCAAGTTCTGTCAACGGGACCTTTTACGTTACACGGGAAACGACGTTCCCGGAATGTCAATTCTTTTTGTGTCTTTTTGAGAAAACAATCTCTCCTGTTTTTTAAGCTCTTCTTCTAACCTTGTTAGCGAGGGCTTCACGTCGGTCATGAAGAATCTGCTGGCATTTGTCCTGTGCAAGATTCTCAACCTCTGCATTGACCTTAATTAAACTATAATCCATAACCTATTGCGATTTGTAATGTTGCAAAGGTAAGATATTCTGACTACAAGCACCACGAAAAAAGTGAGAAAAGAACACTAAAAACCTCTTTTTTTGACATAAATCAAGGAGAAATAGGGAAAAACCTACAAAAAATATCCATTCCCCTTTCTCCATCTGCGCTTTTTTTGCGATATTTGCACCCGAAAAAGCATAAACTCCACACTGGGCTTCCGAACACAAGAGATTCAGAGGTCCAAAGAGAGAGAAAAAAGGAGTTCTTCAACTTGAAAACATCAAAAAAGTATCAACAAAAATGAAGAAAGTATTCATGATGGTTGCCCTTGTGCTGGCATGCACCACAGGCAGCCTTGCCAACGAGACATGCGCCGAGAGTGCCACAACATCCGAAATGAGCTGCCTTCCTGCCAAGAAATCAACCAAGAAAAAGAAGGCTACTACTAAGAAGAAGTCTACCACCACTGCCAAGAAGACTTCCTCCAAATCTTCAACATCGACAGCAACAACAGCTTCCACAGCCACGACAGACTCTTCCAAAACACATTCTGCCGACACTGTCAATACCAAGGCTTCCGCCGTAGGAGTATTAGCAGAACTCTTGGGCTATGCTGGCGGAAACAGCAGCAACACCACAGGTTCCACCACAAGCAAGGTGGGAAGCATCGTGGGAAGCATTCTCGACAACGTGATTGGCTCAACCACATTCAAGAAAGCCGACCTCTGCGCCCACACATGGAAATATAAATCGCCTGGCTGCGCCTTTACCTCAGAGAACCTGTTGGCGAAAGCGGGTGGTGAAATCGCTGCCAAGAAGGTGGAGGAAAAGTTAAGCACCTATTATCAGAAAGCTGGATTCAACAGTTCGAACACTTACTTCAAGTTCAACGAGGACGGCACCTTCAATGCCAAGATAGACGGAAAGTCATGGAGCGGCACTTACACCTTCGACGAGAAGACTCACGCCATCGACCTGAAAGGCCGTCTGCTGCTTAGCCTCAATGGTTTCGCTACCAAGAACACATCTGGCATCAGCATTCTCTTCGAGTCGAAGAAACTGCTTACCATCATCCAGACGCTGACTGCCCTGAGCGGCAACACCACTCTCGGTACTATCGGCGAAATCTCCAAAAACTATGATGGTATCCGCGTTGGTTTCGATCTCAGCAAGTAAATAAACAAATACAAATTTGAGATTTATCGACCTGTACGGTAGTGTTCAAAATCTATCAATTTTTCGACACGTTTTTTGCGTCGAAATACAAGTTAATTCACACGAAATCAACGTGTTAAGAATTCAAAAATGTGACTTTTTTTAGTTCTGCGCAATATTCGTGTCGATAATTATTGAAATATCAGTTAGTTAAACCGATTATTCGACTAAAAAACGTGCCAAATTTTAAACGGATTTTGAACACCCTACCTGTACGGTTGGAACGCCCTGAAAGGGCAGAAGCTCTTAGCCCAGGGCAACGCCCTGGGTATAAAGGCTGTCAGCAAGGCGCCCTGTAAGGGCAAAAGCTTTACTAATTGCCGGGGTATTTTAAAGCTTTTGCCCTTACAGGGCGACAAGTTTGCGAACATAATAACCCAGGGCGTTGCCCTGGGCTAAGAGCTTCTGCCCTTTCAGGGCGTACTGCGTAATTCCAATCGTACAGGTCGAGATTTATTCTTGTCAAGAATTTGAGAAATTGTTTCTTGTCAAGAATTTGAGAAATTGTTTCTTGTCAAGAATTTAAGTAATTGTTTTTTATCAAGAATTTGAGAATTGGAGATTTATTTATCAACAGAACTTTCTCGTGTCAGGAAGTTATAGAAGTTAAAGAAGTTATAGCCCATAGCCTTTTGCCGTATACTTAGCAATAAAGCTTATGGCTCTAACTTCCCCATTTGCGAAAGTAGAATAAAAAAACCCTTTATCAAAGATTTCTCTAATTCTCTAATTCTTGATTAAAATGATTTCATTTATTCATTGACCACTTCGACCTGCATCACGACGTCCTCTTTGGGACGGTCATCGCGAAGAGTCTCGCAATTCTGAATCTTCTCCACGACCTCGAGGCCCTCTACCACTTCACCAAACACGGTGTACTGTCCGTCGAGGAAAGGCGTACCGCCCAACTCGGTGTAAGCCTTGGTCTGCTCATCGGTAAACTTGGGATAGCCCTGCTCCTTGCAGCGCTTGCGCGTCTCGTCGGCAAGCTCGTCCTGGAGTTTCATCAGTCCCTCACGGTCACGACTGCGGCGCAGGTTCATGATTTCATCGTGATGCTCGCGAGCCAACTCGTTGAAGACATTCTGCTCGGCCTGCATCGCCATCTGTTTCTCCATCTGGCGCAGCTCGTTCTGTCGATAAGTCTTACCCCACACGATGTAGAACTGGCTTCCGCTGCTCTCGCGCTGTGGGTTCACCTCGTCGCCCAAGCGGGCAGCACTCAGGGCGCCACGCTTATGAAACAGGCGTGGACACTCTATCTCGGCAGGAATCGTATAGTCTGGTCCGCCCGTTCCCAACATCTTTCCCTTGGGAGCATTCTTGCTGTCGGGGTCGCCGCCCTGAATCATAAAGTCCTTGATGACACGATGAAAAAGTGTGCCGTCGAAGTATCCTTCCTTAGCCAATTTTATGAAGTTGTCACGATGACGAGGAGTCTCGTCGTAGAGGCGCACGATGATGTCGCCCTCTGTAGTCTTGATTTTTACTGTTGACATATTTGAATTCGATGATAATTTAATCAACTTTTGATAATGAAGAAGTAAAAGAACTAAAATAATTCAATTACTTATAATATTCCTCCCACTGCTTCATCGCCTCTTTCCAGTCGGTCTGCTCTCCCTCAGCGATGGCCTGCTGCTCGCGTTCAGCCTCATCGCGGGCCTTGTCACGCGCACGTTTCGCCTTCATTGCCTCAATAGTGGCATCGTCGAGGATCACGATAGCTCCTCGCTTAATGGCGTCTTGCAACTCCTGCTCACCGAAGGCTTTGCCTGGCTCATTGAAGTCGGAGATATTAAACTCGTAGTCGACACGCAGGTCGTGACGTATCTGTTTCTGCTGCAGTCGGTTTCCCGCATTCTTGAGGCGCAGCAACTTTCCTATCTGGCTGATTTCAGCCTGTGAGTATTTATTTCTTCCCATAAATCTTATTTTTCTTCTGCAAAGATAATGGAAAACGAGCGCAAAACATCAAGTTTGCTTGATTTTTTTGCCGAAATGCAGCTAATTTTCTGCAAAGATTCACCATTTTTTGCCACACTGCATCCTTATCAAATCTGAAGACACCAGACTTTTATCACGATTGCCATTTCCCCGTCATCCTGTTTTTGTAAGGTTTTTAGACATTCCCGACAAGATATCCGCCCCACCCAACTGCACCCACTGATAAGCAACAGCTATGTCACGACAAAGCTCCAAGACGAAAAACAGCTCCACCGCCTCGGAAGTTTGACCGATGAAACCGCTAAAAATAGATTTTCAGCCATTTTCTCGCACTCTTTCCCTACCATTCCAAGAACAAAAAAAATGATATTCACAAAACTTCACAACAAGTATTCTCCATCCACACACATCAACAAGAAATGTTGTTATATTTTACCAGAAGTCCTAATCTTGTCATTTTTGTCAAAGTCATTTTTGTCATTTTCGATTTTGAAAATGAAAAAATGTTCTATAAAGAATATATAAATATATATATATATATATTTATATATTCTTTATAGAGGAGAAAAAGTGTTTTTGCTTTTGAAAATGACAAAAATGACTTTGACAAAAATGACACACTTTCCCTCTTATGATGGCTTACATTTAATAGTTTTATAACTGCTTAATAATCAGCATAAATAGCAAAAATATGGGCACTTTTTAGCACAAAGTCCGAACAAACTATTGCAAAAAGTTGCTTTTTGTTGTATCTTTGCAGAAGAAAACCTGCACTCGGCAATTTGAAAGCAGCTTTCATTGCGCTCGTTTGCATTTTCTTTGCAGAAGAAAACCTGCATCTCAGCAAAATATTCAAGCAAGCTTGATATTCTGCATTCGATTTGCATTTTCTTTGCATCGTCAACCAAAGGAAGTGTGACAAGAGCCTCTCAGGGGGCATCTATTACGACCAAGGTCGGTCACAATAGACGACCAACGCCGGTCATCTATTAAGACCCCAAAAGAGCACTACTCCAAGGCCGACAGACGACATCGGGCAACCAACAAGACACCCGACACAAGGGCTGTAACAAATGCCCCAACTATTTCTTAAGATCCGCCTCTCCCGCAGACAAAGGCCCGGCCACCAGAATCGGGGAAACAACAGGACGGACACAACATATAAACCATCATTTAACTGTTATTTTTTAGTCATTAGTCATTTTCGCTTTTCTAAGTACAAGAACTTGAAACTATTTTGCTTGCAGTAGCCTCTTGTCATCATACAGGAACAGGACGATTACGACACAAACTGCGATTACATGACAGACTGCGATTACGACAGGAAACAATTCCGCCCGACATGGGCACAGCTGAGGATCAACCGTAAGCCTATATCGGGCGAAACGAGAAAAAGATGAAAAAATATTAATATGAAACCAAAACCAATAGTTTCCCTTTCACTTTGTCAACTATAACAAGTAAAATAGTTTCTTATTGAAAGTAAACTAAAAATCTAATAACAAAAAGTAAGTTATTATCGTTAAATAACTATCAAAATGTTGTAATTTTGCAGCCGTAAACATACATATTGTTATCGTTTCATAAAAGAAATAGAACAAATAGTTACAAATCTATAATAATAGGAGAGATTAGTTATGAAAAAGATTGAAGCAATCATCCGTAAGACCAAGTTCGAGGATGTGAAGGAAGCATTGCTTGCAGCCGACATCGAGTGGTTCTCTTACTACGATGTACGTGGCGAAGGTAAAATGCGACAGGCACGCATCTATCGTGGTGTGATGTACGACACGAGCAGCATCGAGCGCGTATTGTTGAATATCGTTGTACGTGACAAAAACGTAGAGAAAACTATCAATGCCATCCAGGAGGCAGCCCGCACAGGCGAGATTGGTGATGGTCGTATCTTTGTCATCCCTGTAGAGGACACTATCCGTATCCGTACAGGCGAGCGAGGCGACATCGCCCTCTATAATGCCGAGCAGGAGAAATAGTGATTCATATTTAATGTTTAGTGTTTACTTGTAAGGACTACATTACAAACAAAGGACAACACAAGTACTTCAAACGAAGGCAAGGCATTAAACGTTTTCTTAAAGTTTTTAATTAATCTTGTGTAGTGAGGGCGAAAGCCCGACAAGACAACAGTCACTACACACTAAACAGTAAAAAGATTATGAGTGTACAGGATTTAGGAATTTCATTAGATACCGTGTGGATGCTGTTGGCAGCCATGTTGGTCTTTTTCATGCAGCCGGGCTTTGCCCTCTGCGAGGCGGGCTTCACCCGTAGTAAAAACACCGCGAACATCTTGTTCAAGAACTTCGTCGACTTCATGGTCGGTTCGGTTCTCTTCTGGTTCGTAGGTTTCGGATTTATGTTTGGCAGCGACGGAGCTGGCTTCATCGGAATGCCTAACTTTGGCGACCTCACCTTCTATAAAGGCGACTTACCAGTAGAGGGCTTCCTGATGTTCGAGACCGTATTCTGCGCCACCAGCGCCACCATCGTGTCAGGAGCTATGGCAGAACGTACCAAGTTCTCCATGTACTGCATTTATTCATTCTTCATCTCATTGATTATCTACCCTGTCGAGGGTCACTGGACATGGGGTGGCGGCTGGCTTTGCAACGCTGACGCAGGCTCATTCATGATGAACACCTTTGGTGCTGCCTTCCACGACTTCGCAGGTTCTGCCATTGTTCACAGCGTAGGTGGTGTATTGGCATTCGTAGGTGCCATCTGCCTTGGTCCTCGTCTGGGCAAGTATCGCAACGGCAAGAGCACTGCCATCCCTGGTCACAACCTCATGGCTGCTGCTCTCGGTGTATTCATCCTCTGGTTCGGATGGTTCGGATTCAACCCTGGTTCTCAGCTCGCTGCTTCTGGCGAAGTAAACCGCGTAGCCATCAGCCACGTGTTCCTGACAACCAACCTCGCAGCTGTATGCGGTGGTCTTGGAACGATGTTCACCTCTTGGATCAAGTATGGCAAGCCTTCATTCTCACTGACTCTGAACGGTATCTTGGCAGGTTTGGTAGCCATCACTGCAGGTTGCGACTTGGTTAGCCCATTGGGTGCAGCCATCATCGGTCTCCTGGCAGGTATCATCCTCGTGTTCTCTATCGAGTTTATCGATACCAAACTTCACATTGACGACCCTGTAGGTGCAAGTTCAGTACACGGCGTATGCGGTATCTTCGGTACAGTGATGACAGGTCTCTTCGCCATCGACGGCGGCGCCTTCTACGGCGATGGCTTCGGATTCTTCGGTGCACAGTGCTTCGGTATCATCACCATCGACATTTGGGCAGCCGTAACAGGTATCATCCTCTTCTGGGGCATCAAGAAGATTGCCGGTCTGCGTGTTGACAAGCGAATCGAGGAAGAAGGTCTCGATATCTACGAGCACGGCGAGAGTTGCTACAACTAATCTGTGGCAACTGGAGTAAACGAGAAAAAAATAAAGATTGGGCAGCTGCTGCGATCAACAGAAGATGAGCTGCTGCCACAACCTTAGGAAACTGAGTATTAACACATAAAAAAGAATGAGTATGAAAAGTTTGAAGAAGATTGGATTGTTGGCACTCACATTGGCAGCATGCGCCACGGGTGCACAGGCACAGGATAAGATTGAGGCAAATGTAGCTGCCGATGTTGTAAGCCAGTACATCTGGCGTGGTCAGGAATGCGGACAGGTGTCATTGCAGCCTACACTCGGACTGAGCTGGAAAGGTCTCTCGCTCACAGCATGGGGAAGCGTAGGACTCTCCAAATGGGAAGACACCAAGGAGTTCGACCTCACCCTGGCTTATCAGACAGGCGGTTTCCACATCGGCGTGACAGACTACTATTTCAACACAGAGGGCGAACGCTACTTCCTCTACGATGCCCACAAGACAGCCCATACATTCGAGGCTAACGTAGGTTACGACTTCGGTCCTGTGGCACTCAACTGGTACACCAACTTTGCAGGTCATGACGGACTGAACAAAGACGGCGACCGCGCTTATTCTTCCTATGTGGAAGCCACAGTGCCTTTCCACCTCGCTGGTCTTGACTGGCAGGGCACTTTAGGCGCTGTTCCTTATGCCACAGACCTTTATGCTGACGCCTCTGGATTCGCAGTGACCAACGTGGCTGTAAAGGCAACCAAGGACTTGAAGATCACAGACAGCTTCTCGGTTCCCGTCTTTGCCCAGGTGGCAGCCAACCCAAGTTCACAGAAGGCTTACTTTGTGGTAGGCTTCACTCTCCAGCCATAATGAAAAACGCATATTGGGTTTTTAAGTTATTTCTTGATTAAATCACAAAGCCTTCACACCTTTGAAGGCAATGGCAAAGATGCCGATAGTTCCCCCCGAACTGTCGGCATCTGTTTTTTTTAAGACTCTTTGATTTTTTCTCTTATTTTTCAAGTAAACTTTCAAATTGTAACATACAAACAACAGAACGCTTACAATATGAAAGCAAGACAGCAATAATAGCTTCAAGATTAAAACAAAGCATACAAAACTAACACAAATTGTAAGCAAACCTTTCTTTAATATATCAAATTGTAGTAATTTTGCACCCAATACTTAGCAAAGTGTTATAAATAACCGTAAAAGAAAGGAAAAGCTATTATGTGTGGAATCGTATCTATCTTCAACATTCAGGAGCAAACTCCCGAACTGCGACAGCAAGCACTGCGCATGAGTCAGAAAATCCGCCATCGCGGACCAGACTGGAGCGGCATCTACTGCGGTGGTTCAGCCATCCTGGCTCATGAGCGCCTGAGTATCGTAGACCCAGAAAGCGGTCGACAGCCCCTCTTCTCACCCGACAAGAAACAAGTACTTGCCGTAAACGGCGAGATCTACAATCATCAGGACATCCGCTCACGGTTTGCCGGACACTATCAATATCAGACAGGCAGCGACTGCGAGGTGATTCTGTCGCTCTATCGCGAGATGCGTGCCGACACCGACTTCGCCACACTGATCTTTCAAGGCGAGGACGCCGTACATGCACGCATCTGCCAGATGCTCGAAGAGCTGAACGGCATCTTTGCCTTCGCCCTCTACGACGCAGAGCACGACGAGTTTCTGATTGCACGCGACCCCATCGGCGTGATTCCACTCTATATCGGCTACGACAACGACGGCAAGGTGATGGTGGCTTCCGAACTCAAGGCACTCGAAGGACAGTGCGACCACTACGAGCCTTTTCTCCCAGGACATTATTACTACAGCAAGACTCCAGGCATGAAGCGCTACTACACACGCGACTGGTTTGAGTATGCTTCCATGCAAAAGAAATACAACATCGACGACAGCAAGAAAGCTGCCGAACAGCTGGCAGAGGCTGCACCACAGGAGCAGGCTGCCGTCGAACAGATACACGACGCACTCGAGGCTTCGGTGAAGCGACAGCTGATGAGCGACGTGCCCTACGGAGTGCTGCTCAGCGGCGGACTCGACTCTTCGGTCATCTCGGCCATTGCCGAGAAATTCTCTGCCATACGTGTAGAGAACGGAGGCGAGACACAAGCCTACTGGCCACGGTTGCACTCCTTCGCCGTAGGACTGAAGGGCGCTCCCGACCTGGCTAAAGCCCGATTGGTGGCAGAGCACATCGGAACCGTGCATCACGAAATCAACTACACCATACAGGAAGGACTCGATGCCATCCGCGACGTCATCTACTTCATCGAGACTTACGACGTCACCACCGTGCGCGCCTCTACACCTATGTATCTGCTGGCACGCGTCATCCGAAGCATGGGCATCAAGATGGTGCTTTCGGGCGAGGGAGCCGACGAGGTGTTTGGCGGCTATCTCTACTTCCACAAAGCACCCGACGCCAAGGCCTTCCACGAGGAAACCGTCCGCAAGCTTGGCAAACTCTATCTCTACGACTGTCTGAGAGCCAACAAGAGTCTGGCTGCCTGGGGCATCGAGGGCCGTGTGCCCTTCCTCGACAAGGAGTTCCTCGACGTGGCCATGGGCATGAACCCCGTGCTGAAGATGTGTCCCGACAAGACCATCGAGAAGAAAGTAGTACGCGAGGCTTTTGCCGACTTGCTGCCCGAAGAGGTGGCATGGCGACAGAAAGAGCAGTTCTCCGATGGTGTGGGCTATTCGTGGATAGACACGCTGAAACAGATCACCGCCTCGGCAGTCAGCGACGAGCAGATGGCTCATGCCGCCGAGCGATTCCCCATCAACCCTCCACAGAACAAGGAGGAATACTACTATCGCTCTATCTTCGCCGAGCATTTCCCCAGCGACAGCGCTGCCCGCAGCGTGCCAAGCGTGCCCAGTGTGGCTTGCTCTACCGCCGAGGCTCTGGCATGGGACGCCTCATTCAAGAACCAGAACGACCCCAGCGGCCGAGCTGTAGCCGGAGTGCACGAACAGGCGTATAAATAAGTGAAGAGTGAAGAATGAAGAATTCAAATGCTCAATGGCATAAGCCTGATTCATCATTCAATCACTTGACTTTCAATATTTAACATTGTATAGAATAACCGATAAATATAAAACGAACAAGAAATGGAAAAAGGATTGTACAGTTCAACCTATGAGCACGATGCGTGTGGCGTAGGAATGGTGGTTAACATCCACGGCAACAAGAGCCATGAGCTGGTAGACAATGCCCTGAAGGTACTCGAGAACATGCGCCATCGTGGCGCTGAGGGTGCCGACAACAAGACGGGCGACGGTGCCGGTATCATGCTCCAGATTCCGCACGAGTTTATTCTTCTTCAAGGTATTCCTGTGCCCGAGAAAGGCAAATATGGCACAGGCCTCATCTTCCTGCCTAAAGACGAAAAGAAACAGCAGGACATCCTCTCCATCATGATCGAGGAGATAGAGCGCGAGGGACTGCAGCTCATGCATCTGCGCAACGTGCCTACCAACCCAGAATGTCTGGGAGAGGCCGCACTGAGCAATGAGCCCGCCATCAAACAAGTGTTCATCACAGGCGTCACCGACGACAAGGTGCCTGTCTTCGAGCGCATCCTCTACCTCGTACGCAAACGCATCGAGAAGCGCATCAGCGATCCTGACTTCTACATCTGTTCATTGTCCAATTCGAACATCGTATACAAGGGTATGCTGAGCAGCCTGCAACTGCGCCAGTATTATCCCGACCTCACCAATAATTACTTTACCAGCGGTCTGGCTCTCGTCCACTCACGCTTCTCTACCAACACCTTCCCAACATGGAGCCTGGCTCAGCCTTTCCGTCTGCTCTGCCACAACGGTGAGATCAACACCATACGAGGCAACCGCGGCTGGATGAAGGCACGCGAGAGTGTGCTCAGCAGCGAGGCTCTGGGCGACATTCGCGAAATCTCGCCTATCGTACAGCCTGGCATGAGCGACTCTGCCAGCCTCGACAATGTATTCGAGTTCTTCGTGATGAGCGGTTTGTCGCTGCCTCACGCCATGGCTGTCATGGTGCCAGAGAGCTTCAACGACAAGAATCCTATCTCTGAAGACCTCAAGGCCTTCTACGAGTATCACTCTATCCTGATGGAACCTTGGGACGGACCTGCCGCTCTGCTCTTCAGCGACGGACGCTATGCCGGCGGTATGCTCGACAGAAACGGTCTTCGTCCTGCCCGCTACACCATCACCAAGAACGACATGATGGTAGTGGCTTCCGAGGTAGGCGTCATGGACTTCGATCCTTCCGAGGTGGCAGAGAAAGGTCGTCTGCAGCCTGGTAAGATCCTCCTCATCGACACACAGGAAGGCAAGATATACTACGATGGCGAAATCAAGGAGCGCCTGGCTGCCCAACATCCTTACCGTCAGTGGCTCAACACCAACCGCATCGAGTTGGAGAAACTCCGCAGCGGACGTAAGGTGGAAAACTCTGTAGAGAACCTCACCCGCAAGGAACTGGAGTTCGGCTTCGGCGAGGAAGACATCGACGGAACCATCATTCCTATGGCCACCAAGGGCCAGGAGCCTACAGCCTCTATGGGTAACGACACGCCACTGGCTGTGCTCTCCGACCAGCCACAAATATTCTTCAACTACTTCCGTCAGCAGTTCGCACAGGTCACCAACCCTGCCATCGACTCCATCCGCGAGAACCTCGTGATGAGTCTCACCGAGTACATCGGCCGTGTGGGTTCAGGCATCCTGAATCCCGACGAGAGCAACTGCAAGATGGTTCGCCTGCCACATCCAATCCTGACCAACACCCAGCTCGACATTCTGCAGAACATACGCTACAAGGGCTTCAACACCGTGAAGCTCCACATGGTGTTCGAGACTGCCAAGGGCGAGGAAGGTCTTCACGAGGCTCTCGACGAGCTGTGCAAGCAGGCAGCCCAGAGTGTTGACGACGGTTACAACTACATCATCCTGAGCGACCGCGATGTCGATGCCACTCATGCAGCTATCCCATCATTGCTCGCCGTAAGCGCCGTACACCACTATCTCATCGACGCCGGCAAGCGCGTACAGACAGCCCTCATCGTAGAGAGCGGTGAGATTCGCGAGGTGATGCACGCCGCACTGCTTCTGGGCTATGGTGCATCAGCACTCTGCCCTTACCTCACCTACGCCATCCTCGACGACCTGGTAAAGAAGGGCAAGATACAGGAAGACTATCACACAGCCGAACAGAACTACATCAAGGCTGTGAAGAAAGGCCTGTTCAAGATCATGGCCAAGATGGGAATTTCCACCATCCGCAGCTATCGCGGAGCCAAGATCTTCGAGAGCATCGGTCTGAGCGAGAGTCTGCTGAAGAACTATTTCGGCACCGAGGTAAGCACCATCGGCGGTATAGGTCTTGAGACCATCGCCCGCGACGCCATCCTGCTGCACGACAAGGCCTTCGCCACCAAGAAGCTCGACTTCCTGCCCAGCATGGGACAGTTCCACTATCGCAAAGACGGCATCAAGCATGCCTGGAATCCTGAGACTATAGCCACTCTGCAGCTTGCCACCCGCAAGGGCGACTACCAGCTGTTCAAGAAATACACTCATCTTGTCGACAACAAGCAGGAGCCTATCTTCATCCGCGACTTCTTCGCCTTCCGCAAGAATCCTATCTCTATCGACAAGGTAGAGCCTGTAGAGGAAATCGTGAAGCACTTCGTCACCGGAGCCATGAGCTTCGGAGCCCTCTCAAAGGAAGCCCACGAGGCTATGGCTCTGGCCATGAACGCCCTCGGTGCACGCAGCAACACGGGTGAGGGAGGCGAGGACAACGAGCGATTCCATTCTACTCAGGATGGCATCAGCCTCTCCAGCAAAACCAAGCAGGTGGCTTCGGGACGTTTCGGCGTGACAACCGAATACCTCGTCAATGCCGAGGAAATACAGATCAAGGTGGCACAGGGTGCCAAGCCTGGTGAGGGCGGACAGTTGCCTGGCTTTAAGGTCAACGAGGTCATCGCTAAGACACGTCACTCTATTCCTGGCATCAGCCTCATCTCGCCACCACCTCATCACGACATCTACAGTATTGAGGACCTGGCTCAGCTCATCTTCGACCTGAAGAACGTGAACCCACGTGCTGCCATCTCTGTAAAACTCGTTGCCGAGAGCGGCGTAGGAACCATTGCTGCCGGTGTGGCAAAGGCCAAGGCCGACCTCATCGTCATCTCTGGTGCAGAGGGTGGAACGGGTGCAAGCCCTGCTTCCAGCATGCGCTTTGCCGGTATCTCGCCAGAGATAGGTCTCTCTGAGACACAGCAGACATTGGTGAAGAACGGTCTTCGCGGACAGGTTCGCCTACAGGTAGACGGCCAGCTGAAGAGCGGACGCGACATCATTCTCATGGCCTTGCTCGGCGCCGAGGAATTCAGTTTCGGTACTGCTGCACTCATCGTCCTGGGTTGTGTCATGATGCGCAAATGTAATCTCAACACCTGTCCTATGGGTGTTGCCACACAGGATCCTAAGCTGCGCGCCCACTTCCGCGGCAGCTACAAATATCTGATCAACTACTTCCGCTTCCTCGCCGAGGAGGTGCGCGAGTACTTGGCTGAGATGGGTTACACCTCACTCAACGACATCATCGGTCATACCGAACTCATCGTTCGCAAGAGCGACGAGGAAGTGGTTCCTGCCGAGGGAAGCGAAGCCGTAGACAGCGCTACCGCAAAGTTTATCGAGCAGAAAGCCGACCTTCTCGACTTCTCTCGCCTGTTGCATCGCGAGGCCGGTCATGGATCGCTCTATCACACCACCGAACAGATACACGATCTTGCCAACGTGCTCGACCAGCAGCTCGTTCGTGGCGCACAGAACGCCATCGAGAAGCAAGAGGAAGTCAACCTCGACTTTGCCATCAAGAATACCGACCGTGCTGCAGGAGCAATGCTCAGTGGCGCTATCGCTGCCAAGTATGGCGAGGCTGGTCTGCCTGACAAGACAGTGAATGTGAAGTTCAAGGGCTCTGCCGGTCAGAGCTTCGGAGCCTTCCTTGTCAAGGGTGTCGACTTCAAGTTGGAAGGCGAGACCAACGACTATTTCGCCAAGGGACTGTCAGGAGGCCGTATTTCCATCCTGCCTCCTATCCGCAGCAACTTCTCTGCCGAAGACAACATCATCGCCGGCAATACCGGACTCTATGGAGCCACATCGGGCGAGTTGTATATCAATGGTAAGGTAGGCGAACGCTTCGGAGTGCGCAACTCTGGTGCCATCGCTGTCATCGAGGGTGCTGGCGACCACTGTTGCGAGTACATGACAGGCGGACGCGTGGTAGTGCTCGGCGAGACGGGCCGCAACTTTGCCGCAGGTATGAGTGGCGGTGTGGCCTACGTATGGGACAAGAACCACAACTTCGACTACTTCTGCAACATGGATATGGTGGAAATCAACCTTGTCGAGGACAGCACCTACCGCAAGGAGCTGCACGAGCTCATCCGCCAGCATTATCTCTATACAGGCAGTAAGCTCGCCCGCACCATGCTCGACGACTGGAACCACTATGTGGAAGACTTCATCCAGGTAGTGCCTATCGAGTATAAGCGCGTGCTGCAGGAAGAGCAAGTAAAGAAACTGCAGCAGAAGATTGCAGACATGCAGCGAGACTATTAATAAAGGTAAAAAGGCAAAAGGGTAAAAAGGTAAAAAGAGCCTTAGCCCTTTGCCTTGACTTCGGTAAAATGTCGAGTAATAAATAAATTAATAATAAAGGTAACATAAGGTTTAAGTAAATGACAGCAAGTAACAAGCAAGAATGTCTTTTTACCTTTTTACCTTTTTACCCTTTTACTTTTAAAAGAAGATGGGAAATCCAAAAGCATTTTTGACTATACCCCGCAAAGAAGCAGGCTATAGACCAATACACGATAGAATCCTCGACTTCAGCGAGGTAGAACAAACATTAAACAGCAACGACCGACGACAGCAGGCTTCGCGCTGCATGGATTGCGGTGTGCCCTTCTGTCACTGGGCTTGTCCGTTGGGCAACAAGGCTCCTGAGTGGAACGACGCCCTCTACAAGGGTGACTGGGAACTGGCTTACCGCCTGCTCAACTCCACCAACGACTTTCCTGAGTTCACAGGCCGCATCTGTCCTGCTCTCTGCGAGAAAGCCTGTATCCTCAACCTCATGGACCACGAGCCTACCACCAACCGTGAAGACGAGTGCGCCATCGTTGAGCATGCTTTCTCTGAAGACTATGTACGCGTTGAAATACCAGAACGCAACGGCAAGACCGTTGCCGTCATCGGTGCAGGACCTGCCGGACTTGTCGCTGCCAACCAGCTCAACCATAAAGGCTATAAGGTGACTGTCTTCGAGGCACGCGAGAACGCCGGTGGCTTGCTGCGTTACGGCATTCCTAACTTCAAGCTCAACAAGAGCATCATCGACCGCCGTCTGCATCTTCTCGAGGAAGAAGGCATCGAGTTCAAATACAATCAGCACATCGATGTCAACAAGCTGCCCGAAGGCTTCGATGCCTATGTGGTTTCTACAGGTACACCTACTGCACGCGACCTCAAGATTCCAGGACGCGAGCTCAAGGGTGTTTACTTCGCCCTCGAACTGCTATCTCAGCAGAACCGCATCCTCGCAGGCATGGAGTTCAGCAAGGACGAGCTCGTCAACTGCAAGGGCAAGGACGTTCTTGTCATCGGTGGTGGCGATACGGGCAGCGACTGCATCGGAACTGCTCATCGACAGGGTTGCAAGAGCGTGACACAGATAGAAATCATGCCTAAGCCTGTAGAAGGTCCTGAGGATCCTAAGAATCCCTGGCCTAACTGGCCTCGCACCCTCAAGACTACATCCAGTCATGAGGAAGGCTGCACCCGTCGCTGGAACATCAACTCACTCGAGTTCCTGGGCAAGAACGGCAAACTGACAGGTGTCAAAGTACAACAGATAGACTGGAAGCCAAATCCCGAAGGCGGTCGTCCGCTGATGGTAGAAGCAGGCAAGCCTGAGATTATCAAGGCCGAAGCTGTGTTCCTTGCCATGGGATTCCTGAAGCCACAGCAGCCTGAGTTTGCCGACAATGTGTTTGTAGCTGGCGATGCTGCCAATGGTGCAAGCCTTGTCGTAAGAGCCATGGCAAGCGGTCGAAAGATTGCTGCCCAGGTAGATAAATATCTGAACAAATAATATCGGTTATTTTTAACTATAAGTAGCGGGGAGACGGACCTTGAGATGAGGTTTGCCTCCCCTTTTTCGTTCCAGTACTCTGCTTATGGTTTTGGAACTTTGGCATCGAAGGTGAAAAACATCAGATAGTCGCCATCGCCATCCATCACCACCTCGTTGTCCAAAGCCTCGTTGAGTCCACCCTGCCACCATTCCTTATAGGGATAAGGCTTCCATTTGAGTCCCTCGGCAGAAAGCTTCGTACAGCCAAAGTTGAAGATACTCACTTGTTGCCGCGCAAATGTCTCGAAAGCCTGAAGGCCTGAAGCTGGAACAAAATATCCGGTGTCGGTAATCATCGTCACGTCGAGCCCCCACTCTCGCATATATCGCATGATCAGCGAGATGTTGCAGAGCGTATGGTCTTCTCGCTTGCCCGTACATCCCAAGTAGGCAATGCGCCTCATTCCTTGCTTCATACAAAATCGCGTGGCCTTCGTCTGATCGTTGTCATCCTGTTCGTCCACCAAATGCACCAAGTCGGCATAGCGTCTCTTGAAGTCATCAGGCAGCGAATCGCCATCTCCCACAATAGCATCAGGTGTCCCGCCATGCAGAATGTAATGCATACCTGCACCATCGCAGCACACCAGATATTTGGCATGCTGCAGTATCGACAGCGCCACAGCATGAGAGGGATAATCTCCATCGCATAGGACCACAGCATCGAAACAGGAAACTGCAGTAACAAGAGGCAATTTATCTTTCTTCATTTTCCGATTCTTTTAATTTCTATGACACAAGTCTTATGTTTCTGTAGCACAAGTCTTATGTTTCCTGTTACACATTTTTTTATTCAGTTGAAGTCTTTTTGATTTCAGTTGCAAAAGTACAATTTTTCCTCATAAACAAACATGCCTGTCCCCCGTTTTTCAGCCATTTTTTCTATATTTGCTATATTTGTGCCACTTGGCGCAGTGGCGCAAGTGGCGCAAAATGGCCGGTCGTTCATCTCAAGGATGTGTTCAGATAAGATTTCTCCTGCATTAAGCGACCGTTTCTTTGGATTGTAAGGATGATAACACATGTATAGCATTTGTAACTATCAGTTCTCCATATGGGCGCTAAGTAGGAGCCAACAACAGCAGCCCTATAGTTTAATCTTTCTTAAAAAACTCATGTCTCAATAACAACGTCCCTACATTTCTGCTATATTTGCGCTAAAATAATAATAAAACCTACCGAACGCCTATGCGACACTCTACCCATCATTTGAAATTTCGATTGCTTTTGCAATTCTTACTAACATTGTTTTCAACAAACGGCTTGTTTGCTCAGCACTCTATCACGTCTGCTATCAATCTGCCCCAGGCTGGCGACAGGCTCACCTTGCAGGAGGTGACTGGCATCTCACCCGGTCCATCGGGCGAAAACGTAACTTGGGATTTCAGCCATTACGAAGTAGTAAGGAACGATTTGCCACGCCACTTCGTTATGGATTCTTTGGGCTACATCCGCAAGGAAATTGGGCAATATGAGTATTATTCGGTCTCAGGAGACAGCGTCCTGCTTCGTGCCAGTCGTACATCTAAGGAAATGATGCGCTACTGGCAACCCATGCTGTTCATGCGCTATCCTATGCATTATGGTGACTCTATCAAGGGAATTTTCCGTGGCGATGGTGCTTACTGCAAACGCTATCACCTACACAGGGAGGGCGATAGGGTTGTGAAAGCAGACGCATGGGGTTGCATCCTGCTGCCTGGCGATAGAAAAATCAAGAATGTAACCCGTCTCCATTCCACAACTACCTACGAGACTTTGCTGTCGGGCATGGATGCCCAGCGCGGTGACACGGCAACGGCAAGGCATGAGGTCGTAGAGAATTATTGGTGGTACGCTGAGGGTTGCCGACATCCTGTGTTTGAGTACGCGAAACACACAAGCTATTCCGCAGGTCAGGCCGTAGGTCGGGTCAGCACAGCATACTGCGTTTCCATCGACGGCACCTTGGATACACTGATTCAAGCAGACTCAGAGGCATCCCCAAGTGCTGAGGAAAATCCAGAAGGGCTTCCCATCCATTACACCCTATCACAGGAAGGTAATGTGTTGCACCTGCTCTATACAATCGATACTACAGCCAATGTAACCTTTCGTATTGCCACTCCGTCTGGAATGCTTATTCGTAGAGAATCACATGAATGCCCGGGTGGAATTCAAAACAATATCACCTTCGACTGCACAGGTTTCCGCGCAGGCAGCTATATACTCCACATTGAAGTGGACGGACAGTTAGTTTCAGAAAAGTTCAACGTCAAATAACCCCATCGCCATGAGAAAATTTATCCTATTGCTTTCACTCCTCGGTTTACTCGCCCTGTCCACTCAGGCAGCTGACGAATACACACTCAACCTGAGTCCCGTCTCCCCCCAGTCGCCCACGGTTGCGGCAATGGCACGGCAGATAGAGTACCCCGTGAGTCCTTACACGGGCATTCCAGACATATCAATCCCGCTATACACAATAACGTGCGGCAATATCAACGTACCCATCACCCTAAGCTATCACGCCTCGGGCATCCAGGCGAGCCAGGAATCCACCCGTGTGGGCTTGGGGTGGAGTCTGAATGCTGGTGGTATGATAGGACGCACCATCATCTGCGGCGACGACCTGGGCGAGCACAGCTATCCACCTTACCATGCCGGCTACCTACAGATGCCCAATATTCGGACACTGAACGACATCACTACAGACTACTGCATAGGCGGTGACCTCATCGCCGACTCCGAGCCCGACCTTTTCTTCTTCTCACTTCCCCATGGTGGAGGTAAGTTCATGTTCTCAAAAAGTAAAAGTGGACAGCCCGTCCCCGTGCTGGTTAATAAACAATCGTGCAACGCTCGCATCGACTACATTCCATCCACACACAAGTTCAACATCACTGATGACCAAGGCACGACTTACGTCTTCAGTACCATAGAGAACACAAAAGTATTCTCATGCACACAAGAAATTATGTCCAGATCTGAGTTGGAAACAGACATCGACATCACCAACAGAGATAGCAGGAGGGACTTTAATACTTCCGAATATCCCGACTACACCTCGGCCTGGTACCTCGACCGCATTGTTTCGCAGCAGGGCGATACCATCTCTTTTGAGTATGAGCAAGAGTCCTATCAGTTACCACTACAGTTCTCGTGCATGGTATTCAACATCACGAAGACACAAGTGAGCGGCTACGCAAACCTATCCATTTGTCCAAAAGGAAAAAGGTACACGAAGACAAAAAGCGTACTCTCTTCCCCACGTCTTACTGCCATTAAATGGCACCACGGAAAGGTACGTCTGGAGTATTCCAAGCGAGAAGACCTCCAATGGTACAAATTCAGTGATTCTGCTCCCTGCAAGATTGATAGGATAATCATAGAGGATGTCTCTGGTGCCCCAATCAAAGACTACAGGCTGGAACAAAGCTACTTCAACGGTGGCACGAATTCAAACGTTCCCCATCTTTACAAACGCCTCAGACTGGACGGTCTGAGGGATGCGCTCGTGGATGGTTATGCTTATGGATTCCGATACCAAGGTGGTACGCTACCGGCAAAGAACACAAAAAACACCGATAGCTGGGGCTTTTATAATGGTGCGAACTACGGGACAGATTTCTACTCAGAGGCAGATCTTGACGACAAACATTACAGCGGCGCTGACAAAATAACCAGAGCGGGTAATGCCCTACTTGGCACCCTTATCAGTGTAACACAACCTACAGGAGGTGAAACACGCTTTGAACAGGAATCCAACACCTATGAGAGACCACCTTATTGGGAGGATTGCGACAAGTATCATATTGTGTCCACATTCTATGGTGACCCTGCAGACGATACCTATTCCGTATATGAAGACTATCCACAGGAAGAGAGTGACACGCTGACCTTTGATAAAAAGACAGAAGTATCTCTTTCCTTCGAGTACGAGTACGTAGGACGAGCACCACTTAAGCCTGGTTCCATTTGCGTGGACGACCCAGCCAGACCCCTTTTTGTCATAAGAGACATAAGCGGGAAATACCTTTACAAATTTTCCATTCCAAGTAGCATCTTAGGGAAATCGAGTGCCACTGGTCCCAATCAGAAAATCTATCTAAATCCTGGAACTTATGTGTTTTCGTCCATGCATCAAGAAGCTGCATGGGATATCGGTGCAGACATGACTATCAAGTTCAAGGGACGTTCCTTACAGCCGGCACAAACGGTTAATGCTGGCGGCATAAGAACCCGCCGCATTGTTGGCGAGCGCACCGTGTCATACTCATACGAGAATTCTGTAAAACTCATAGAGCCTGTACAGGCATACCCCTTCCATATTGACGTGACTAGCATGTCGGGAAACCATAACGGTAAAGCCCGCGTCGACTACTTCGTGCAATTGTCGGAGTGTGCCCATCCTCTGGCTACACTCACTGGAGGAAACATCTTCGGCTACGGAGAGGTGACTGAGACCTTCGCCGATGGTACAAGCAAGGTATACACCTATTCCAACAAGCAGGAGGAAGCAAACCCACAGCAGCCTTTCATGCACACCACGCCAAATTACGGCAATGGTCTGTTAGAAAGCATTCTCACACTGGACAGCCTTGGCAACGACGTGCAGCTACAGGAATATAACTATACCTACAAAATCTCACCCGACACAGTCCATGCTTTCCACTACTCCTTCCACGGGAGTACTCCAATACTATACAATTATAATATTCATTGGCCCGTACAAGCTTATTCGCACACTTTAAACTATATGGACAGATACAATGAATACTCAGCCAACTCTTACGATGATGATTGTCGGCTAAGAAATTCGGAAACCTCCGTTGGCAATCAGCACCTTACGAAGACTTACCACTATGCCGACGACCGAACCGATGCTGTTTCACAGGAGATGCGGTCGAGGCACATGGTGGGCATGCCCGTTGAGACGTATCTGTCCACAGACAAGGGCATCATTCGTGGGCAAAAAAACACATACAGCCTGAACGAAGGAAAAATTGTAACCAGCGACGAAGCTATACTCCAGACATCCGTCCCCCTCGCTGCCAATGACTGCAATGGTAAATTCACACAACATGTGCGGTACAGGAACTATACCCTGGGCGGCAACCCCATGTATGTAGACAACGGTATTATGGGGAAGGTGTTTCTGTGGAGCTATGCCGACACTTATCCCGTGGCTGAGATTGACGGCATCACCTACGGCGAAGTAAGGAGGATTCTCAGCGATGGGTTCATTGCGGCTCTCACCTCGGCCAGCAAACCGACAAAGGAACAACTGGCTACCGTCCGTGCTTTACAAAATTCCCTACCACATGCCAACGTGACGACATATACCTACGATACTGCAAGAGGTATGACAAGCATATGCAGCCCCAACGGCGTAACACAAAAATACGAATATGATGCAGGCGGCAAACTCATCTGCGTGAAGAATACTGCTGGGAAAGTGCAAGAGCGTTACGCATATACCTTCAACAAATTCCAATCGGGTTCTCCAAGCAGTATTACCACCATAACTATGCTTGATGACACGGGCACGGGAAAGCTGGAAAAGGTGCAATATTTCGATGGGTTTGGAAGACCCGTGCAAATGGCCTACAATGGTGTTATGTTAGGTAAGGATGGCACCAATACCACCAACAGAACACAATCCGACTACGACGCACTTGGCAGGGAATGGCGCACATGGCTTCCCATCGCCGGAACGAGTCTTGGTTATGTCCCAACCATCACTTCTATGGCAAGAGATAGAAAAGCATATTACTCTAACATATATGATGCTCTGAGTCGTCCCACTTTTGTCTCTTCCCCTGGTGAGGACATGCAAGGCAAAGGCAAACGTAAAGAGTATGGAACGAACGACGGGAACTCTGTAAAAAAGTATAGATTTTCATCTGGCGGAATAGTCGGAAACTCTTTCTACGAGAAGGGTGAGTTGCGCATGGAGCGAATAACTGACGAGGAGGGCGCTACGCTCGAGACATACACAGACCTTCTGGGCAATAAGGTGCTGGAACGTCATGACGGAGACAATGATACCTATTATATATACAATGATGCAGGCTTGCTGACCTGTGTACTACAACCTATGTTCCAGGAGGAAGAAGATCTTGACAAGTTTTCTTTCCGTTATACCTATGACGACCGTGGTCGTATGGTTTCGAAGATCCTGCCTGGTTGTGGGTTAGTTTCGTACACCTACGATGAAGCCAACCGTGTTATCTCTATGCAGGACGGCGAGATGAGGAAGAAGGGCAAAGTTCGCCACTATGAATATGACAATCAGGACAGGCTGGTGACGCAATACACGGACGGCATTGGGGGCAAGACCTACGAGATACACAACTACTATGACGGTGACTACAGCTTCGTACCTTCAGGATTACCCAATTGTAAGGACAACTATTCCAGCAGTGCGAACGATGCCAACCTGGCCAGGGGGCTGCTCTGTGGCACCATCCAGCGAAGTAGCAACGGCACCGAGCTGGTGTCAGCCCTGTACTATAATGAAGATGGCAAGCTTTGTGACAAGGTCATCAGTCAATTGGACGGACATATTCGCCGAGAGTCTTATTGCTTCAACTTCACCAACAAACTTACAAATTATAACACTTATGACTATATGGATGGAAAGGAAATCCTCAACACAAACAATCTTACTAAATACTGTAGCTACTCAGGGCAATTGTACCAAAAGGGAATTACTATCGGATATAATGGCAAGAAAGAATCCTATACGACAAGTCCCTATGCTTACGACAATTATGGACGCATGACAACGAGCGCAGATGGAGGAGTACTCCAGCACTTGGAATATGACATACGTGACCGCCTGACCAAACTGTCCTCCCCGACCTTCACCGAGGAACTTTTCTACACTAAGGGAAGTTCTCCACGATTTGACGGCAATATCTCTGAAGTGAGATGGAAAACCTTGAATGATTCAATCTCCTATGGCGCTGATGCTTACAGAAGCTACGAATTCTGCTACGACGGCCTCGGTCGAATGACTGCAGCACAATATGGTCTCCATGCCAGCGGCAAGACGTACGAAGATGACTATTCTGAGTCACTTAGCTATGATGCTAATAGCAACATCAAGAGCATCGTCAGGATGGGATACGTGGACGAAAATGACACCCATTTTGGTGAGGTGGACCATCTGCTAATAAGCCATAACGGCAACAAACTCGCCCATGTGGAGAGTCAAGGCAACCCCTGGGCACAAACTCCTCATTTCACGAAAACGAAAGATGAAACAGAGGAATATCGTTTCAATGCCAACGGTGCGTTGACAATAGACAGGAACAGGGGTATTGTCTCAATACAGTACGATAATCTGGGACATCCTTGTCAAGTACTGTTCCGTGACGGAAGCTATACCCAGTACGTGTACGCCGCCGATGGAACCAAGTTGCGTGTCACTCATGGCAAAGCTGTTCCTGGCCAGACTTTGGCTTGGGGAGAAACAAAGATGTTAACAGCCGACAAGATACAGTCGGTCAACACGACCGACTACTGGGGCAACGTGCTCTATGAGAACGGTCGTTCTACCACCGTGCTGAGCAATGGTCGCTATATTCTTCTGAACCAAGACAGTACGCTGACATGGTGCAGCGTGGAGAAAGACCACTTGGGAAGCAACCGTGTGGTGAGAGAGGAAACATCAGGGATTAATAGGTTGCAGATAAATCACTATTATCCCTTTGGCAACACTTTCGGTGAGTACAACCATTGCGATGAGATCCCCGGTCTTCAGCGCTACAAGTTCAATGGCAAGGAGTTGGATCTCGTGCATGGTCTGCGCCTCTACGACTATGGAGCAAGAATGTATGACCAAATACTTGGCTGTTGGACAAGTGTGGACCCAATGGCTGAGAAATATTATCATATCAGCCCGTATGTGTTCTGTGAAAACGATCCTGTGAATAAAATAGACATGCACGGAGATAGTATTGTTGTATTGCATTTACTGGGCAATATTGGCCATTTGGGTCTATTGGTGCAAAACGAGAGTGGAAAATGGCAATATTTTTCAATGAATGGAACCTGGGTGTATAAAGGAACTTTTGGTCTTGCAGGAGGCAAACCCTATCATGATTTAGGAGAAAAAACCTTTAATTCGCCACAGGATTTTTTGAATAGTTCCTATAATCGTAATGGAACAAATGATGAAATCGCTAAAAATGCAGTAGATGGCTATGGGTATGAGGAAGGATATATGCTTCCGACAACACCAAAACAAGATGCAACGATTAGAAAGACATTTAAGAAGCTGTCAAAAAAAGGCTATAGTCTAATTACTAATCAATGTGCACAAGTTGTACGTAAAAGTTTGGAAACAATAGGATTTGATTTTTTTTATGATAAAACAATGCATATAAATGGAATAAAAATAGATGTTGGAACCCTCCCATATTCACCTCAAATGACATTTGATGTTTTGAAAAATAGATATAAAGGCATTTTATTAAAAAAATAAAATTATGAAACTTCAGATATATAAAAAATATGTGTTTGGCATGTGGTGGTGCTTGCAAGCAAGCATACTCATGTGTTCTTTTTTAGAGCTAAGAATAGTCTCATTTTTAATAATACTAGGTGTCTGTGCCTTATTCCTTTTTCCTAGAAATGAAATATGTAAGTATATCTTGCTGTTTTTCTTTTTAGTATGTTCTTTTTCTCTATCTGTTTTATTTTATTTAGTTGTATGTTTTGGTTGTCATATATGTAATTTTTATTCTGTTCTATTTATCTTGTTATTTACAATTATTTCTTTTTTAAATTATGTTGTAACAATTTTTACTTTAGATAAAGAATACCTATGGGTTTTAATGATTGTATGCCCCATATATTTGATAAGCCTTATGTCACTTATGATATGAGCTCTTTTTTGATTTTACTCAAAATATAATGAAATGATTTTAAAAATTTAAAATATTGGAGAAGATGAATACTATTATAGATATAGTTTTACCATAATATTGTAAGATATTTAATATAACCTTTTTATAATGTTTGATATAGTCCGTGTGTTTCGGACAACAATAGTATAACTTAAAAATATAAGAATGAAAACCTTAACAAAATTTTTGCTATTTTTCTTATCCTTTGGGGTTGGATATGGATTGAATAAATTATTAGCTTTTGCAATAGATAACTTCTTTGTGTCATATGAAATTTATTCTAGCAGCGATGATGTCTTAATCTTGGATAAAAAATGTTTGGAAAGAGGTACTCCAAAAGATTTAGAAAATATAGATGGTTACTATGGGGCTACTGATTATCCTACCAATTGTGAAAATCTTTTAGACTATATGATTTGTGCGAATAGATACCATACTCCAGGAGCCGCAATATCTATATATAAAACGATAGTTCCACAATTTGTAGAAGAAGATTTTCTAAGTCTTAGAATGGGACAATTTGATCCTCGTATAATGTCAGCTTGTTATACATTGAATCATATAGGATGTGATTTTTTATATAATGCTGCAAAAAATCATGATAGGTATACTATCTCTTTTATTAATGACATGATATGGGATGGACAAAGTTTTTATGATGATAAGTTGGATTCCTTCCCCCGTAAATATCTTCAAAAACCCTACTCTTAAATTTCAAATAGGAAATCCATCTGTTTGGAATGATAAGGTTGTGTACTGACCTATTAGTTGAAGTAAAAATGTTATAAAAGATTATCTGGTGATGAAAAAATATATATCATTGTTAATTGTCCCCTTTTTGTTTGGCTTTGTTCTTCATTGTAATAAACTAAAGCCAAAACGTATTGAATGTTTTTATGTTGATTCATTTATGAAAAAAGAACGAAATGCTATCATAAAAGAAGGTGATACTACGGCTTACAAAACTTATCTGGTTTCAGTGGTTAAGAACAAGCGTATTCCTCGTTCAAATTCTTTTTACTATTCATTCATTATGGCGATATGCTATAATTATACCCCTGCCAATTATGATGCTTATCGTACAATTATGGCAGTATATCCTAACGCAAACAAAATGGATGAAGAGACAAAACGACTTTGTGTCTTTTTCCTGAAAAGAGGTGCTGATTATAAGGATGTTCGCTGTTTGGAAGTGTTAAAACAATTGAAAGTAGATTATCACAAACGCCCTAACTAATATTCACTGAATAATTGTATGCATATGCTTGTGATTTACATTCTTTTGCACCAGGACAGTACGCTGACATGGTGCAGCGTGGAGAAAGACCACTTGGGAAGCAACCGTGTGGTGAGAGAGGAAACATCAGGGATTAATAGGTTGCAGATAAATCACTATTATCCCTTTGGCAACACTTTCGGTGAGTACAACCATTGCGATGAGATCCCCGGTCTTCAGCGCTACAAGTTCAATGGCAAGGAGTTGGATCTCGTGCATGGTCTGCGCCTCTACGACTATGGAGCAAGAATGTATGACCAAATACTTGGCTGTTGGACAAGTGTGGACCCAATGGCTGAGAAATATTATCATATCAGCCCGTATGTGTTCTGTTTGGACAATCCTGTACGAATGGTGGATAGAGATGGAAAGGATCCATGGGATTTTTTCCCAACAGCAGATGCAGCAGCCATTGACTTCGGATATTTCTATAATGATAATTCTATACGAGAAGACAGAGAATATTTTTCTAACATATTTCGGGTTCGTAATGCACAAGGAAAAATAGGCTATACTTATAATGTTGCTTCTATAGGAAAACCTCATGAAATATTGAGTTCTTCTTCTATTGGCTTTGAATTGGAAGCAACAATACATACGCATGGAGCATATGATGTAAATTATATAGGAAATAACTTTTCTGGAGTTTCCATGAAACGTGGCGATAGATATATACCATTTGATGATTTACGAAAGTCCAATAAACAAGACCTTAAAAATGCAAATGCGAATAAGATGAATATTTATTTAGTTACGCCAAATGGCTCTTTATTAAAATACATATACAATAAAGGCAAAATAATTACTTTAAGTACAGATATGCCAAGTGACAAAAATGATCCAACAGCATTGAACTATAGATATAGTAGTATAGAAACTCATCCTATAAACATGGAGAAACTATTATACTATTTCAAAAAATGTTACGATTAAATCCCAAGACTTATGAATAGAACAAAACTGATAAAATTTATATGTTTAATAATAGGAATAGCGATAGGAGTGTTGGTGTCATTATATTTCTACTATAAAGAGCGAGACCCTCATAACCAATATTTCAAACCAGTAAGTGCTAAGGAATACGAAGAATCTTATGGAATACAGTTTCGCCAAGAACACTATTATGATTGTGACACAACATCCATAGCAACTACACGAAAAGAGATTAAGGGTGTCGTGACGAAACCACAGACAGCATATAAAATTTCCTATTATGTGCTGGCAGATAAATATGGGGAGGATTATGCCAATAAAGCACAGCCATTTAAGTTAAGCCTGATTAATGGCAAAGTATGGAAAATCATATCCAAAGATACATCTGCTATTGTTTACATCCAAAAGATAGATGCTCGAATTTTAAAACTCACCAAGTATGATAAAATTAAATAAATACTTAATTAGTTGTTTCGCCTATGTCTTGTTGGGAGTATTGGTTGGTTGTGCTGTAACAAAGTTTGTACACTCAAGCTATTCTATTCGCAAGAAAAAAGTGACCCCATATTTTTATGTGGGTGAACGAAAAGAGCAACTTCCTTTCATGAGTTATTCTGATTCATTATATCTTCCGGATAATTCAGTCAAAGCCTTTCGACAAGGAATCGTGGACAATTCAAAATTGGCCGCAGACATAGGAATTGCAATTCTATTTGACATTTATGGAGATGATATGAAATACGAGTATCCATTTACTGTTGCCAAGTTCTATTCTGATTGGACTATTGAAGGCACTTTACCTGAAGGAGTATTAGGAGGAGTCGGCCATATCACATTAATGCGCTCTGATGGAATGGTTTCATTCTATATCCACGAAAAATGAATTGTTCCAAAATTCTGCCGATGGTGATGCCTTACCTGCCACCCTTCAAAAGACAGGAATACTTCTTGTCGCACTTCTTCTGTTCGTACCCCCGCATTCATGGCGCTCAGCTGGTGGCCCCCTGTAAAGGAGTAAGATTTCTCCAGTATTAAGCGACCGTTTCTTTGGGTTGTAAGGATGATAACACATGTATAGCATTTGTAACTATCAGTTCTTCATATGGGTGCTAAGTAGGAGCCAACAACAACAACCATATAGTTTAATCTTTCTTAAAAAACTCATGTCTCAATAACAACGTCCCTACATTTCTGCTATATTTGCGCTAAAATAATAATAAAACTTTTTTATTAACTATAATATCTAAAGTATGAAAAAGATAACACTATTTTTTCTTTTATTCATTTTTGCAAGTTGCCAAATGAATAAAAAGGCAGGAACGAATCCATTGTCAACAGATGCCGTTTCTACTGATATGTCTTGTGAGATGTTCTATTTTATCGTGCAAAGAAAGGTTTATCAAGTTACATATAATGGGAAAGACTCTATACGAACCATTTGTGGCAGTGCCAAATATGATATGTTTAATTTGAGAGACAAAAGAAAGCTAACATCTGCTTCTTTAAAATTTGATACGATATTCTTGGACCGTTCTAAAAGGTTGACAGACAGTCAAGTCCTACAATTGAATAAATGCGTATCCCGTGTAAAGGCATTGGGCAAAGCCCCTAAACAAGGGGTTGATATTAAAGATGGTTGGAAAGTTTATCTTTCTGTAAGAAATCTTGCCATTTATGAGTTTGAGTTTAATCTGGAAAGAACTCAAGAACTTAAGGACATATATGAGCTCTTTGTGATATTGAGGAAATATTCACCGATAGAATTCGACACAAACTGCAATGGCTATGTAATGGAAAATGGATATGAATACTTAGGGTAGGAAATGAAGTATAATTACTATGACAGTAACAAAATAGTCATTCATGGCACAGCTGTTCCTGGTCAGACTTTGGCTTGGGGAGAAACAAAGATGTTAACTGCCGACAAGATACAGTCGGTCAACACGACCGACTACTGGGGCAACGTGCTCTATGAGAACTCCGGTCTTCAGCGCTATAAGTTCAATGGCAAGGAGTTGGACCTCATGCATGGTCTGCGCCTGTACGATTATGGTGCAAGAATGTATGACCAAATACTTGGCTGTTGGACAAGTGTGGACCCAATGGCAGCGAAATATTATCATATAAAAAATAAGTGCATGAAAAGATTATTTGTTAAGACGACCTTTTTTGTGTTGTTAGGTATATGCTTTTTGTCCTGCAATAAACGTGATGGCAAAACGATAACCCTTATGCCATCACTATATATTAAATCTTATGATGTTACATATAAGAGCGATTCTATAATTATCAAGGAAAATAGCAAAGAAAAAAAAGGAAAAAAGAATGTAAAATGGAATTTATATCGCCATGATGACGAATTTTATCTTACAGGGGAATATGGGAAATTTCTATTCCTGTCAAATAAGCATAATATGGACTCTATTATAGAAAAAAATGATTACTTGCCCATTCACATTATTATAAAAAAAATAAATGATTCTTTGTATGTTTCTTCATTGAGCAGAATGGTTGTTGATGAAGCATTAGTATTAGAAGTCTTATATAATAAAGATTATTCTATACGTCAAATACGACATGAGACAGTGTGGACAGATTACGTTCCAAAGAAGCAACATGCATTGGAATGTGTTCCAATATTATTTAAATCAAAGCAAACAAAAAATAATGATGTAATAAAGTACTGAGTTGGTGTAATTAATATATCTCGAGCAGAAGGAAAAGTCATCACGTACAACTATGTAACTTGCCCACTGCGATGGGCAAGTCTACCCATAACGTTGGGCAACTTTGCTCATCCTTATGGGCAAAGTTGCCCAACGCAGTGGGCTGACTCTGATAAAGCCTTCCGCTAATTTCTGATAAAGCCTTCCGTGAAAAGGTGTGGCTATGCTTTAACGAAGAAAACAACTCGGTTGAGAGATAAATACAAAAAAAATAGGCTTACACCTTTCGGGATAAGCCTATCGTGTTCTCTTGCTTATTATTTTTATTCCTCACCGTTGTCCTCGTCCTCAGTATTCTCAGGAATCTCAAGCAATGGCAACTGTCTGTTGATAGCTGCATTGAATGAGATGATGGTCTCACTGCGTGACAAACCCAATGGCTGCAACTTGTCATGGATAATCTCCAACAAGTGGTGGTTGTTGCTGGCATAAATCTTGATAAACATATCCATGCCGCCTGTCGTATAATGACATTCCACTACCTCAGGAATCTTCTTCAACTCGTCTACAACGTGGTCGAACTGCTCTGGATTCTTAAGATACAGACCTACATAAGCACATGTCTCATAACCAATCTTCTCGGGATCGATGATGAACTGAGAGCCCTTGATGATGCCAAGATTTGTCAACTTGGCCACTCTCTGATGGATGGCAGCACCGCTCACATTGCATGCTCGTGCCACTTCAAGGAATGGGATGCGTGCGTCTTGTGATATCAGTTTCAATATCTGCCTGTCCAGGTAATCTAATAACTGCTTTGCCATAAATTAAGTTTAATTTGGGTGCAAAGATAGTACATTAATTTAAGAAACGCAACTTTTTGCGCATAAATAATTATAAATTAATATTATTTACTCTTTTCTACGGCAGAATAGTTAACACGAAGCACTTTTGCCTGTCGTAAAGCCTGCTTGACATCCATCACTACACCCATGGGAACCTGACGGTCGGCGCGGATGGAAACTGTCATCTGCCGCTGGTCTTCAGCCGACATACGACGCTTCTCTGCCAACACATAGTCCATCACCTCGGCAGGTGTGGCGAGCTTATCATTGAGCTGAACGCAGACTCCACTTGAATCGGTCTCTACATTCGAGACTCCCGGCAAGGACTGTACTGGTTTGCCTATATAGATGTAAGACACAGCCGACTTCTTGGTCAGTCGGGTGAGCTGCTTGCCTTGTGGGGCGCGATAGTCAACCTTGAGCGTTACCTGGCGCATGTGGGTGACGATCATAAAGAAAAACAATACCGTGAATATCAAGTCGGGCAACGAGGAAGTGTTGAGTCCCGGCATCTCGTGCTCACGACGTCCGAACATGCTCATGATTCGCCCCCTTTCTTCTCTTCGGCATCAGCACTCACACTCTTGTCCTGGAAGGTGCGGGCATGAGCATACGACTCGGTAATGCGCTGCGGACACAGGTCGCGAACCCTATCCTTCTGGGCTTTCGACAACAGGGCAAAAGTCTTGCCATATTGCTTGCGGGCATATTCGTCACGCAACTGCGAATAGGCCATCATCAACTGATTCTGTACCTGGAAATAAAGATCATAACTTGCCTCGCGGTCACTCTCAATTGAGATAAGATGACGGCTGCCCAAACGATGCACGAATTTCACCACCTCACCCTGCAGTCGGTCTACAGGGAAAGGCTTGTCGTTCAGGAGCAACAGATGGTCGGATGTGACGTGAAGTTCAAGGAGTGTGGTCTTGTCGACAACCGAAGCCTGCTGTTGGTGCTGTGGCTCAGGGGCTGGCAACTGGCGCAGCAAACCCTTGTCCACATCCATCGATGTGGTGACAAGGAAGAATATCAACAACATAAAAGAAATGTCGGCTGTAGATGTGGTATTCAGTCCCGGTACTCCATGTGGTTTACGCAGACGCTTCATTTCTTTCGTTCTTTACGCACATAACGGGTTACGCCAAAGAGCACTACACCTATGGCTGCTATCAGCAATATGACTGAGGCGAGGACAAACATATCACTCAGTTTCAGCCAGAACCAGTCGTTGTAGTCATTGCCGTTGACCAACATCGGAGTGGAAGAACCTACGGCGAAGCCTATGACGAGCAAACCAAAAGTTGAAAACCATGTGATGCGGGCTATCTTGCGGGCAGGCACACCATTGACCACAGCGTCCTGACGACTGCCCGAACGATGGCTTCGCCATGCCGAGAAGCCTATCATGCATAATGCCAAGAGAAGGACTAACACCATAAGCACGATGAGCACATCGGTGAAAAGAGGGGCATTGAAGTCGGGGTTCTCGTCGAAAGGCAGGTCGTAGCCCACCAGATAGAACAAGGCGAAAACCACCGCCGACACTCCTACCAGAATGTACAACAGTCGCTGCGAGAGCCTTTCGGTTCCCCAGCTCTTAAGATGCTTGATTTTCATGCTTATACTTGGCTATTATGTCCATCAAGGTGATGGACGATTCTTCCATCTGACTGATGATATGCTCTATCTTTGACAGGATGTAATTGTAGAACACCTGAAGAATAAGGGCTACGATGATACCGAAGATGGTAGTGATAAGCGCCACCTTCATTCCCGATGCCACAATGGTAGGACTGATGTCGCCTGCCTGCTGTATCTGGTCGAAAGCCATCACCATACCGATGACCGTTCCCAAGAATCCGAGCGAGGGAGCCATGGCAATAAACAGCGTTATCCACGAACAGCCTTTCGAGAGGTTGGCAGCCTGTACCGTGCCGTAACTGGCAACCGAACGCTCCACATTCTCCAGACTGTCATCTACATGCATCAGTCCCTGATAACAGATAGAGGCTACCGGTCCGCGTGTGTTGCGGCACAAGTCCTTGGCTTCCTCCACCTTTCCTTCAGCCATGCGGCTGTCGATGTCGAGCATGAGCTGCTTGGCATTGATTTCTGAAAGACTGAGATAAAGTATGCGCTCTATGCAGAACGCCAAACCAACCACCAAGGCAATGGCCACCAACGACATAAAGCCAGCATTGCCTTCTACAAACTTGGTCTTAAGAGCTTGATGAATTCCCATTGACTCTTCCTGCGCCATCAATGGCATAGAAGAAGCAACAAGGGTGAATGTCAATATTGCCAAACGTGCAATAAAAGGATTTTTCTTCATATATACCTTATATTATATATGTATATGCGGAAAGAGGGGGATTCGAACCCCCGATTCCCTTTAGGGGAATACACGCTTTCCAGGCGTGCCTCTTCAGCCACTCGAGCACCTTTCCTTTTGTCTGCGAGCACCTTGACGGGCTTCGGTGTGCAAAAGTATCGCTTTTCGGGCAAATAAGCAAAAAAGGCTTCCTATTTTATATTTCTTTAACTGACTCTACTTTTGCCACACCAACTTGCAGCACTGCCTACAGTCCTTTCACCACCTCGCAGCCAAAGATACGGCTTACATTGGCATTGGTGGCTGCCGCCAATTCGTCCTCGCTCACCTGATAGGCTGCTGCCAGGGTGCGCATCACGTCGACAACATAGGCACTCTCGTTACGCTTTCCTCTATGTGGAACTGGTGCCATATAGGGACTGTCGGTCTCAAGTACAAGGCGATGAAGCGGAACCACAGCAGGAAGGTCTTCGCGCAGATGACTGCTCTTGAAAGTGGAGACACCGCCTACTCCCAACACGAAACGGTCGAAAGACAGCAATTCCTCAGCCTCGCGCTGATTGCCCGTGAAACAATGAAAGACGCCTCCCGGCAGTTCTTTCTCGTAAGAGCGCAAGAGATGAACCATCTCGTTCTGCGCCTTGCGACAATGTATCATAAGGGGAAGACGGGTTTCCACCGACCACTTCACCTGCTCCTCGAAAGCCTGCAACTGTTCGTGCTCAAACTCACGGCTCCAGTAATAGTCAAGCCCCACCTCACCTATAGCAATGAAGTCGGAAACTGTTGTGTTGATTTGCACGCGATGCTCATCGAGGATTTGACGCAGCTCGGCAAGCTGTTCTTTCCAGTCGGCCTTCACCTCCTCTGGATGGAGTCCTATCATGGGATAGGCGTAACCGGGATATTGATGACTGAGACTGAGCACAGCCTTCGTAGTCTTCACGTCTATAGCCGGCAGGAAGACCTTGCCCACTCCTGCTTCGCGGGCACGGGCAAAAGCCTCAGCTCTGTCTTCGTCGAACTCCTCGGCATCGAGATGCGTATGTGTGTCGATAATCTTTATCATTTTTTATTTGCGGTCTTCTCGCTGTTCGATTAATATTTGCGCTTCATCATGCGCTGGGCATACTTCTGCAGTTCTTCCTTACGCTCTGCCGGAACCTGGACTGCATCTAAATATTTCTTGCTCTGCTCAAAGTAGTAGGCTATCTTGGCTTGCGCCATCTTGTCGATACCGATCTCATTATACAGACGTGTTACGGCAGCGATTTTCTCCTCGCGGTCGAAAGACTTGGCATTGACCCACTTCTCCAACTCCTGTCGCTGTGTCTCATTGGCATGACTGAACGCATTGATGAGCATGAATGTTTTCTTGTTGGAGGTGATGTCGCCGCCTATCTTCTTGCCGAAGACCTTGGAGTCGCCATAAACGTCGAGATAATCATCCTGTAACTGAAAAGCCAGACCTATCTGTTCGCCAAACTTATACAGATTATCAGCATCCTCGGCAGGGGCTTCAGCCAGGATGGCTCCTATCTTGAGCGCACAAGCCAACAGGACGCTTGTCTTCAGTCGAATCATCCCAATGTATTCCTCTTCGCGCACATCGTCACGGGTCTCGAACTCCATGTCGTACTGCTGTCCCTCGCCAATCTCGAGCGCCGTAGTGGTAAAGAGGCTAAGAACATCTGCCAAATGACGGCTGTCGCATTGTGCCATTCGCTCATACGCCAGCACCAGCATACTGTCGCCAGACAGGATGGCAGTATTGGAATCCCATTTCTTGTGCACCGTCTCATGACCACGGCGCAAATCAGCCTGATCCATCAGGTCGTCGTGCAGGAGTGTGTAGTTATGATAGGTTTCCAAAGCGATGGCATTCATCAGGATTTTATCAGTATCTTCCTTGTAAAGATTGTAGCCCAGAAGCATCAATACGGGACGAATGCGCTTGCCACCCATTGACAAGACATAGCGGATAGGTTCGTAAAGCGACTTCGGAGTACGCTCGTAGGGAAGCGCATCTAAAAAGGCATTCACCTGAGTCAGTAGTTCGTCGGCTGTCTTCATAATTGTTCGTATTTTTTATAATGGTTGAGTGATTATTTCTATCAATGTTGAGTGATTATTTCTATCAGAGTATTATAAAGGGATACTTGAGCATAATAAAGAAATGCAGGGTCAGAGCTGGAAGACGACAGGCACTGCCACCATCGTGCGACACACCTTGTTGTGGTCCATACCAGGTTTCCACTTAGGCATCATCTTCATTACGCGCAGAGCCTCCCTGTCGAGCAAGGGGTCTACCGAAGTGCTCACCTTCACGTCAGACACCGTTCCGTCTTTATTGACAATAAACGAAACCACCACCATGCCTTGTATCTTGCGCTGCTGAGCCTGACGCGGATATTTCAGATTCTTGGTAAGCCACTGCATGTATGCCGACCAGCCTCCGGGAAAGACGGGAATCTGCTGAACCACGGTAAAATTGATAGGAGCCTCGGGCTGTGCCGACGTGTTTGTGTTGTCGACTGGCGTTTCGGGAGCAGCTTCCTTCACATTGGCTCCATCCACGGCTCCTTCTCCGTCTCCAATCACAAGTTCGCTGGTTGTTGTGCTGATTTTCTGCGCTGCTGGTTCTGCTTTCTGTTCTGCCTTCACCTCTTGTGTAATGGCCTTGGATGCAGGCTTCGAGGCAGCCTCTGCCGAAACCATGTCCTTGGAGTCTGGAGGCAGCGAGAGTTCCAAGTCCTGCGACAGGTCTTCTATATCGTTCGACAAGTCATAATCGTCGGGCTGACTCGTATACTGCAGGCCTACGAAGATAAAGGAAAGGGTAAGCAACAGCCCAAGCAAGAAAAATGTTACCCGCTTGTCCTCCAACTGTGCACTATGAGATTTCTTGATTTCCAATTCCTTATTCCTTTATTCTACTAAACTTTATTCGTTTCTTTCAAAAAACGACGCCATGATGCGGTGTGAACTTTTTGCAGAATCGCTTCCATATAGAGCATGGCTTCTTATCGCATGCAAAAGTAGCCTTTTTAAAGGTAATAGCCAAATTTATTCTTCCTTTTTTTTGTATTGTCCATGAATTGGACATACTTTACATAAACAGACGGCATCACTACAATAAAAAAGAAAAAATGGAGTTATTCTTTTGTATTGTCTTCGATTTGCATTATCTTTGCAGAAGAAAAAGCGGCACTCGGCAATCTGAAAGTAAATTTTCATTGCGCTCGTTTGCATTATCTTTAAATAAGAAAAAGCTGCACTCGGCAATTTGAAAACAAGTTTTCATTGCGCTCGTTTGCATTTTCTTTGCATCCAAGAATAAAATAATAGGAATGAGAAAACTTCTTCTTTTTGTCCTTTTGGCACTGTCGGCAACTATGGCTGTTGCACAGGAAAGCCAAACGGGATACAACTTTCTTCGCCTGCCGGCAAGTGCGCACGCTGCAGCTTTAGGTGGCGACAACATCACCCTCATCGAGGATGATGAAGCCCTCATTTTCCATAATCCAGCTCTGCTCTCATCGGTAAGCGACAAGACCATCAACTTGGGATATATGAACTATATGTCGGGAGTCAATGCTGCTTCGGCAGCCTTCAACCGCATAGTGAAGGACAAGGCTTCATGGGCTGTATCGGCACAATATGTTGACTATGGAAAGATGAAACAGGTGGACGAGAACAATGTACAGATGGGCGAGTTCTCTGCCAAAGACATTGCTGTGGCTGGCTATTTCTCCTATATGTTGGGCAAGAACTTTGTCGGCGGAATCACTGCCAAGTTCATCACCTCTTATATCGGCGACTACAACTCAATAGGAATGGGCGTTGACCTGGGAATTAACTATTACGACCCTGATCATGAATGGTCGATTTCTGCCGTCGCCAAGAACTTGGGCGGACAGTTGAAAGCCTACGATGAGGAATACGACAAAATGCCTATCGACCTGCAGATGGGTGTGAGCAAGCAGTTCCCCAACATGCCTTTCCGCCTCTCCCTGACACTTGTCAACCTGAACAACTGGGATGTCAACTTCAAAGAACACCTTGTGGGAGGCGTCGAGATTCTGCTTTCCAACATTTGGATTGGCGCAGGCTACAATTTCAGACGGGCCAGCGAGATGAAGATACAAAACTCCGACGACTCCTCAAGCAGTCATGGAGCTGGACTCTCTTTAGGTGCCGGCCTCAACCTGGAGCGTTTCCATCTCAACTTGGCTTATGGCAAATATCACGTCAGCAGCAACAGCCTGCTTGTCAATTTGGCTTACAGCCTCTGACACGTTCCGGCAACTATTCTCTATCAAGTAAATATCACAAAAACAACATACACAGATTTATGAAGAAAATTACAATAGCCATTGATGGTTTTTCGTCATGTGGCAAAAGCACTATGGCAAAGGACCTGGCCAAGGAAATAGGTTACATTTATGTTGACACAGGAGCCATGTACCGTTCGGTCACTCTCTATGCGTTGCGCCACGAGCTGTTCGATGCAGGCAATCAGGTGAAGGTAGATATGTTGGAGAAAGAAATGACCAATATCCACATCAGTTTCAAGTTCAACAACGAGACTGGTCGTCCCGACTGTTATCTCAACGGCGAACTCGTAGAGAAAGAAATACGCTCTTTGGAAGTTTCCAACCATGTAAGTCCTATCGCCGCCGTCCCCTTTGTTCGCAAGGCTCTCGTTGCTCAGCAGAAACTGATGGGACAGGAGAAAGGCATCGTGATGGATGGCCGCGACATTGGAACTACAGTATTCCCTGATGCCGAGTTGAAGATCTTCGTAACTGCCGACTCCAAGGTAAGAGCGCAACGCAGATACGACGAACTGAAGCAGAAAGGTATGCCTGCCGACTTCGACGACATTCTGAAAAATGTAGAGGAAAGAGATTATATCGACACACATCGTGAGGTTTCTCCACTCAAGAAAGCCGACGATGCCATCACTCTTGACAACAGCCACATGACCATTGCCGAGCAGAAAGAATGGCTCATGAAGCAATATCAGAAGGCTGCTGGTTGTTGATAAAGACAGTAACGACTCAGCACCTCTATTAGCCACAAGCAATTACTTTAATAGTCAAGTGGGCTCAATTCAGTAATACTATACAAATTGTTTTCTGTTAGTTATAAATCTATGTTCTAAACTTTAGAACTTAAGTTCGATACTTTAGAACTCAAGTTCGATACTTTAGAACATAAGTTCTAAAGTTTAGAACATAGAATTATATAGGCTAAAAGAACATTTATATAGTATAAGAGTAAGATTTCTTGTGGTTTGACGATTTTAGCTGACCCTCTTAGCGTTGTTTTTAACATGGTTGACCCGGTTGTTACTTATTTTATTTATCATTTACGTTGACTTACTTCATTTTAGTTATATTCATAGTTGACGACTTATGCAGAGTAATTACTAAAGGAGATTGAAGTGTAAAAATATCTTAAACAAAAAGTTTTCAACGAAACATTGTGCCGTTTCACGGAAAATAATTTGGTCAAAATGTACCTTTTCTGTACATTTGCATGTAGAGATTAGAATATCAGAACAAGGTAGTAATGATATAGATTATAAATTTTGAGTTAATTACTGTTTTTTGAAGGTGGTGGGTCCTCGTGAGAAGACGTACCACCTGTTTTGTTCATATCAACTTCTTCCCCATTTGCAAACTTATTACAGATGGCTCAAGATAAACTCACGGCATTCTTCCATCAGCCATTTGGGAGTACTGGTAGCGCCACAAATTCCCACTGTGTTTACATCCTTGAGCCAGTCGAGGTTGATTTCATTGGCACTTTCTATCTGATAACTGTTGGGGTTCACGCGATGACATTCCTTGAAGAGCACCTTACCGTTGGAACTCTTGCGTCCGCTCACAAAAAGCACGAGGTCGTGCTTGGAAGCAAAGCTGGCTATATTAGGCATACGATTGGCCACCTGTCGGCAGATGGTGTCAAAACTCTTGAAAGTGGCGCCCTCTACAATATGCTCCTGACAATACTCTATGATACGATGAAACTCGTCAAGACTCTTAGTCGTCTGGGAATAGAGATAGATATCGCGAGAGAAATCCAGTTTCTCCACATCCTGGAATTTCTCAATCACGATGGCCTTGCTGGCAGTCTGCCCCACCAGTCCCAACACCTCTGCGTGTCCATTCTTGCCAAAGATGACTATCTGCGCATCCGGATTGCTGGTATACTGCCGCTTGATACGTTTCTGCAACTGCAACACCACAGGACAGGTGGCGTCAATGATGTCTATATGGTTTTGCTCGGCCAGGGCATAAGTCTCAGGCGGCTCACCATGAGCACGCAACAACACCTTGACATGATGCAGCTTCTCCATATCCTCGTGGTTGATGGTGATTAGCCCGGCATGATGCAGTCGTTCCACCTCCATTCCGTTGTGTACGATATCACCTAAGCAATACAGTTGTCCACCTTTTTCGAGTTCTTCCTCAGCCTTCTTGATGGCAGTGGTCACACCAAAGCAGAATCCACTGCCATTATCTATTTCTATTTGCACGGTTCTTTCTTTTTTTTAACAGGACTTGTTACTTTGCGTTCTTACTTATCTGTTCCTATTTATCTGTTCCTATTTATCTGTTCTTAATAGACTCGTTTCTCTCACTTCACCTTTACCTTTACCACCACCTTGGCATTATCAGGATCGTTGGTTATCATGAGCACACGAGGATTCTTCGAACGCGACTTCTTCAGTTCGGATGCGACAGCAGTCACCTTGAGTTTAACCGTCTCTCCAGGCTGAATCTTCGACTTTTTGAGCGACACCTGAAGTCCCATGGTAAACATCTGCATACTTCTTATCTCGAGCACCGATTTGCCTTCATTGGTGATGAGGATTTCGCCCTTCACCTTTTTCTTGGTGCCGAAGTTGCCAAGGTCGAGTGTGGTGGTAGATAGTTTCACCTTAGGCGCCTGTGCCAAGTCTTCGGCTGTCAACTTCTCGAAGTTTGGTAAAAGAACTGCCGACACACCGATTTCCTTCTCGGGTGCTACCTTGTCACCAAGATGCGAGCCAAGATAGATGGAAGTCTGATTCAGTCCCAAGTCGCGCAACTTGCGTGAGTCCAACATAACAGTGATCACACCACTGTGGCGTGGCGCCAACTTGGAAGGCGACACCTGTGCGGTGAGATAGGGAGGCAAGTGCAGCACTACAGGCTGCAGTACCTCGTCGGTAGGATTCATGATGTGGATGCGCTGCACGGGGCGGTCACCTCGGTTGATGTCATCAAACTCCAGGTCCTGTATGTCGGTTTTCAACTTGCCCAACTGATAGGCGTAATTGCCAGCAAAGTCGACCACTCTGTCCACCACCTTTCCACGCATAGTAAGCACGAAAGGCTGTTCGTCGGCATTGCTGAAGAGTCCTATCTGCTTGATGAACGTGCCCATTTGCTTGGCATCGAATGTTGCCCTGACCATAAACGAATCGCCCGGTGCTATGTCTCGCTCAGGAAACTCCACCTCTGTGCATCCGCAACTCTTGCGCACCTGGCTGATGCGCAAAGCCTTGTTGCCGGCGTTCTTCAAAGGGAATTCTGCCGTTACGGGATTTCTGAACAACACCTGTCCACAGTCGATTGTCTCCTGCTGCGTGGTTATTTTCTGCGCCGATGCCGAAACCGCCAACAGCGATACCAGCATCCATATACTCATTCTTTTCATCTGTTCACTTTGTATTTATCAGTTCGTATATTCTGTTTCTTATTCTACTTTCGGAATTCTAAGAGTCAGGGAGTTAAGACATCACTCCTTCACATTCAGCCTATAAGCCTCTGCCCTTCCGCCAAACTCAGGACTGTAGGCACACTGCGCCGCACAGGTTCCTGCCTGGTATTCGCCTTTGCGGTCGATGTAATACTCCATCTCCACCACGTGCCTTCCTTTTGATAAACGGCCAAAGTAGAGATTTGTTGTATAATCCTTGGGTGCCACATAGCAACCCATGCTCCACTGATAGCCGCTCAATTGAGTGACGGGCTCCAAGCAGGCAGCGCGCTTATCCACCACTTGCACGAAGTCGTAGTCGCGGTCAGCTGTAATAGCAAGCACTACTTTTACCTTGTCGCCCACCTTCACGTTCTCGGCGTTCTTCACCTTTCTCACCACCTTGATGCCTGCCTCTGAGGCGGCTATCTCGGCAGAGGACTGCACAAACTGGGCGTATACTGCGCCCCAACTGGTGCCTTCGTTCTTCCTGTCAATCGTCAGCGTGTGTGGTGCGCCCTGCTTCGAGGTCTTCACATAGTCCAGTCCTGCCGTAGCCTGAGGCAACTGCAGTGGTTTGCCGTCTATACGGATAGTGGCATCGTCTGCCGACTTCTGCAGCAGTATTTCCTTACCATTGAGGAAGGCATAAACCGCATCCACCGTGTTGACTGGAGTATCCCAAGCCTGGGTGCGCTTCGACTGCAACAACCACAGCTTCATCTCGTCGATAGCTTGCTGAACGGTCAGATTCTCTGCGGCAAATGCCTTTCCAGCCTTTGTACCCAGCATCTCCGTTGCCTCGATAGCGGCCACCTGTGTAGGAATCTTATAGTCGCGCCAGCTATAGTAAGCATTGCGTGTGTCGAAGTATCTTCCCATTCCCGGTCTGCTTACCGAATACTCGGCTATGCTCTGCAGATAGTCGGCAGCCTTAGCCTGCTGTCCATTGCTTGCCAGCACCACGGCAGCTCTTGCCTTGCCATAGATGGTGAACTCACCGGTACGCTCTGCCATATTCTGCAGCAGATAAGTCGCTGCCGGATCAAGCTTGCGTCCGTCGAGCGAGAGAATATATAAATAATGTATAGCCAGTTCGCTCGGGCGCACATTTCTCTTCTTTTCCGCCTCTTTCTTCATGTCCTTCACTTCTGCAGCAGCCTTTCGCTGCAGATAGCGCAGAGCAGCAGTCAGCATGTCTTTGGTCTCCTGCTGTACACCCACCATACGGTTCAGCCTAACCATCATCTCAGCCACCTCGGTAGTCATGTATCTGCTGCCTTCCATGCCTTTCCACCAGGCGAAGGAGCCGTCGGCAAGCTGAAGCTTACGCAATTTTGCCACCTCGTCGGTCAGTCGGTTCTGACACAGCGACTCATCCAGATATTCAATCAATAGTTTTTTCTGCTCGCTCTCCCTGTCGGCATCCATCACCCAAGGTGTTTCGTTGAGCACCAGTTCGCGCAGTTCCTGATTCTTCTCCAGAACACTCTGCAGTGAGGTGCCAGCCTTGCCACCCTTGGCTGCTCTTGCGCTTTCAGCCGAGGCTGCTTCCTGCTTCCACAACTTCACTACCTGTGCGATGACAGGACTCTGCTTCATGATGTGGCGGGCGATGCTGTTGCTGTAGATAGCCGACATCAGCGAGACGGCATTGTCGTCTTTTGCCTTGCTGAGCGATGGCAACGCCTGAATCATCAGCCAGCTTGGATTGTTGCTGTACTCGATAGTCACCTTGGCGCGTTCTGCCTGTGCAGCCTGTTTGCCTTCCTTGTCGGCAAAGAGCGAAGTGAGGTCGAAGTGCTTCTCTCCTTTCTCGGTCAGTGTGATGGGCAGGGTGCGTGTTACGAGCTCGCTGTTGCCTAATACGGGCAGATAGTGCTGTTCGCCATCGCTGTATCCGTTTCCGGCAGCCACCACCTTATTAATATATACACCCTCTTTCAGACCTTGAACATCGAAAGAAACGGTAGCAGACCCCTCAGCATTGATGCTGTAGTTCTGCGTTTTCTGCCAAACCACCTTCTGGGTTTCAGCATCCAAAATCTGCATACGGGCATTTCCGCTCACCTTCTTATCAGATGTATTGAAGAGTTTCACCACGATAGAACTCTTGTCTCCCTCACGCAGGAATCGAGGCATGTTAGGCTGCACCATCACGGTCTTCTGAGCCACTGCCTCATCCACCAGCAAACCGTTGCGCATCTCCTTGTCGTGCGCCAATCCCATGAACTTCCAGGTAGTCACGCTCTCCGGCAGGGTAAATCTGATGGCTACGT
>OGFF01000295.1_pt1 | contig 74086 bp, 71 predicted proteins | sample 1570751 | NCBI WGS metagenome assembly OGFF01 (sample SAMEA2581951, study PRJEB24529) | metagenome | biome: Human gut stool | place: China | collected 2011 | reverse complement strand
ACCCGATGGTTGGTGCTACAGTTGCTGTTGCAGTAAGTGTTGAGGAAGCTCACAAAGCAGGTAAGTTCTAGGAATTAAGGCGTTTTAAGTAATTATAAAAACTCCCGCAGGTTGATTCGTGACGGTTCAAATCTTATGATTTGACCGCAACTTGACCGCGGGAGTTTTTGTATGCGGTCAACAGATTAAGTTGTAATATAATAATAAAAATGTTAAAATTATAGTGTTTGAGGTTGCTGGGGTATAAGGGGGGGAGTGCTTTATTAGCAAAGATGATATAGATAAAGGTAATATGGTCTTTTCGATAGGTATGGATTTGCAGAATTCATATAGTTCACATTTAAAGCTTTGTGAATTGGCAACATTTTTAGAGAATCTAGATGCTGAGCTAGTTACTATTGATTTTTCTAATGTAAAATTTATTGCGTCAAATTTGTTTGCTGTTTTGGGATGTATATTTATGGAATTTGTTGAGCGTAAACCCGGAACAAATAGGTTAAAAATTACTGGTCTTAATTATTCTATAAAAAATCTTATTCAAAAAAATGGATTTTCAATTCACTTTTCAGAATTTGAAAAACAGCCGGACAAGTTCAATACTGTAATTGCATACAAACAATTTGGTCGGGATAATATAAAAGAATATGAGATGTATTTAACATATAGTATTTTTAGTAGAAAAGATTTGCCGGAAATGTCAAAGGAAGTAAGCGATGATATAAGGGATTCTTTATTAGAACTGTTTAAGAATGTCAGTGATCATACTAGAAGTAAACACATTTATACATGTGGACAATTTTTCCCCAAAAGTAAAATGTTGTTTTTTACTATTGTAGATGCCGGAGAAACGATTTATAAAAATGTCTTGGAATTTCATAGACGACATAAATTAAATCAACCCCAATATTGTTTAGAGTGGGCGATAGAGGAGGGAAATACAACGCTAGATACGACATCGCCAAGAGGAATAGGGTTGTCATTGATGAAAGATTTTGTGAAACATAATAAGGGGAGTATATATATTATTTCTGGAATAGAAACATATGAAATGGTGTATAGTAAAGAACGATATAGAATATTTGAGAAATATTCATTCCCTGGAACGATAGTTTCAATCGGTTTTAATTTAAAAGATAAGACTTCATACAAAGTAAAAGAAGATATTACAATTCAATTTTAGGAGGAACAAATAATGAAACAAATTGATGTTGCAAAAGTAATAGGTAGTCCTTCTGCATTAACGCAGGTACAAGGGGACGATATTTACCATTTATTGGTGAGTTCTTTTGAAAAAGGAGAAAAAGTGGAATTGGATTTTTCCAATGTTGAAAGTATGATTTCTCCATTTCTTAATAATGCCATTGGACAATTATATGGCAAGTATACCAGTGAGGTTATAAAAGAATTTCTTGAGTTGAAGAATTTTCCATCAAATAAAAATGCTACGCTAAATGTTGTTATAAGTAATGCAAAAAAATTTTATAGTAATAAAGAAAATTATGAAAAAGTAGCGAAGGATGTGTTTGATATTGAATCAGATAATTGAAATAGATAAGATGAGCGTACAAAATAATGACAAATATATATTGGATACGAATGTTTTGATTAAATTATTTTATCCTTCGATGAACGCTCATAATGTAAAGCCATACATAGAAATATATCAAAAAATTATTGATAATCGTGCAGATATTTATATATCTAGTATTCAAATCTCTGAATTTGTAAATCGATGTATAAGATTCCAGTTTAAATTATATCAAGAAGATCATCCTGAAATTACAGATTTTAAAGCAGGTTATAGAGATACGGAAGATTATAGAAATTCAATGGATGCTATTTTGGAAAATGTAGCAGACATGTTTGAAAGGTTTAAAAGAATAGATGATAAGTTTGATGAAACCAATTCGCAAAATCTATTATTAAAGGGATTTGCGTATGATTTTAATGATGCGCTAATTGCAGAATTGTGTAGAAAGTATAAAGCATACTTAGTCACAGATGATAAGGATTACATAAATTATTTGAAGGGCATTGACCTTGTGACTGCAAACAGAACAATTTTAATGTTTGCACATAAAAAATAAAAAGGAATGTCATGTAACCAGAAATGGTTTGCATGACATTCCTTTTTTATCTTTTCGATTATAACCTATTTATAGCATCTGCGAGGTTCTTTCGCATAGAATCTGTTACATGCGCAGTGTAATGTTCGGTCATATCAATATTTGTATGTCCAAGACGTTCCTGGATCGCGGCAAGAGGTATTCCGGCTTCCAGAAGCATCGTTGCGTGTGTATGTCTCATAGAATGAAAATCCCAATTTTCGGATATGGCAACATCACTTCCGTTTGCTTTACCATGAATAACCCGGCCTACATGCTGCATAGTACGCGGTGTGATATAAGTGCCGTTCTCACGTACCATGATAAGCTGGATAATAGAGCTATCTTCGGCACCGGAATTCAGCTGATTATTTTTGTCCAGATAGTTCCACTGGTAGAATTCTGCGTAAAATTCTTGTGCCTTAGATTGGCGTTCGGCCTCTCTGCTTAGAGCATCAACCACACTGGAATCTATGTCGATCACGCGATATGAATCGTATTTAGGCGGTGTAAGCGTCCAAAGATTAGTTTCGCCGATCATTTGTACCTGTTTATTTATATCGATTGTATGCCCCTTTAAATCAATGTCAGACCAGGTTAGGGCAAATACTTCTCCCAACCGTAAGCCGCAACGATAAGCAAGCAGCAGAGGGAGATGGGACGGATGACCGTCCGGGAATCGTTCAAATATTAAACGAATCTGTTCTGGAGTTACCACATCTCGATCCTTTTTTCTGGTGGGGATTTTTGAATGTGCACGCGGAGCAGGGAGCTTCACACAATCCATAGGATTGAATTGAAGCAGCCGCATAGTAGTAACGGCATAGTTGAGAGACTTTGAAATAATTCCCTTAATAACAGTGAGTGTATTTCGAGAGAATCCCTCGTTGAACCTGTCGTTGATAAAAGACTGTAATGCAACAGGAGTAAGAGCTGTAAGCCGGTACATCCCAAGATATGGCTTTATATAAAGCCGTATCTTTTTCTGATAGCCCTCTACGGTGGTCGATTTTAAGTTGACAATACAATACTCTTTAATCCAGTAATCAAGAAAGTCCGAATAGCTTGTATTTGAGTCTTTAAAAACTTGGCCGGAACTCTGGTATTCGTTATAGGCTTTTGTACCTGCAGCTACGGCATCAGCCTTCGTTTTGAAACCGCATTTGCTGATTTCTTTACGTTTCCCGTTTATGGGGGCGCCTTCAAATCTATATTGCCAGTTTGGCTTTGCCTTTGTGCCTCTGTTGCGGTAATAGATATCTGCCATGGCAAGAGAATCTCCTTTTTATAGGTGATGTGCATTTGAGTTACCAAATATACAACTGCTTGTAGTTTGTACTATTTTGGAAAGTGATACGCTTTTTTATTTTAACATATATGAGAGAAAAAACCATATCATTTAGCGTAATTCCAGCCGAAAGTGTCGCATCCTTGAAACAAAATATGTGGTACAAATAAGAAGGGAAAAATATGGAAAAACTTACCAGTTAAAACCTTTATAGATACCCTGTATACTGTCACCATGAAGAACAAAGTGCAGAAATACAGGTGGGATAAAGGGTGGACGGAAAGTCAATTATCAAGGAAATCAGGTGTATCCAAAAGCACAATTAACAATCTTGAAAATGGGAAAACGACTAATCCATCAACGGAAGTAGCTTTTCGATTGGCGGATGCTCTGGGGGTTGATGTGAGAGAGTTATTTTCTTATTAGGGAGAAGTGTACGAAGGAGGAAATGTTATGAGAATCGAGGAGTTAAGACAAATGATTAAAAGTGAAGTTGATTGTATGGGAGAGGGCGACTACCGATTTATGTGTCAGCTGATAACGCTGATAAGAAAGCATAACGAGAGAGGGGCGGCGGAATAAAAATTGCTGGCGTATTGAACGTAAAACCCGGAAAGAGATCATTCTTTCCGGGTTTTTTTTGCGTCAACAAGCTGTTGACAAAATTTTTTGATAATGTCTTGATCCATAGGCGACAAAGTCTGATATGTCTTTACAATATCAAGAATTAAGTTAAAAAATTCATGATCTTTGGACTCTAATAGGTCTGAAACAATGGCGGCAGTCTCGTCTTCCGGTATGACAAACATTTCACCAGTACCGTTACGAAGCCATTCCTCATTCACGTTAAATTCATGGCATATTGATTTGAGCATACGATCAGTCAAACTAGATCGTCCGCTTTCTATGTTGCTAAGAGTGGATTTTTTCACACCTAAGTGCTCACCGAATTTCTCAAGAGTCAATCCGAGTTTTTTTCGAACAATGCGCACGCGTTGCTCTTTGGTTGTAAATTCTTCGCTCATAGCTCCTCCTTCCGTTATTTATTATAGCAAGTTGTATGTTAATGTCAAGAAAATGGTTTTAAAACAAAACAAAAAGTATTGACAAGTTTTAAAATAATATTATAATGTTTTATATCAAAATAAATAGGCGAAGGAGGAAAAATAATGGCTAAAGAAGACGTAAATGAAAGAAGCAAGCAGATCGGCGAGATTATTCCTAAGCTTGTACACTTAGATGGCTACAGTTTGATGCTGGTAAAAACTAGCGTGGATACATTAGCAGCTCGTGAACAGATGGAGAAGATGGCCGATGCAATGCCGGAGAAAGTCATTCGATAAGGGCAGAACTATGAATGAGATGTGCGATGGAAGTAAATGGAGCATTTGATGCCAAACGAGATATGTTGGCACTGATCATTTTAAATAAAGATAACTGTTAGGGTAACACAGCCGGCGGATAAAAAGGAGCGTGAGAACATATGACAGAAATGGTTTATACCGTAGATGAAGCAGCTGAAATATTAAGATGTGCACCGAACTATGTTAGAAAACTGATAAAATCGGGGCAGCTTAAATGTATGAAGCTTGGACATATAAAAATAAGAAAAGCTACGTTGGAGGAGTTCCTGGAGAAGTATGACGGATATGACATGACTTATCCGGAGAAGCCGGTCCTGTTGGAGCAGAGTAAAATAGAAGAGTGAAGCGGAAGCTGCAGATCATGCAGTATGAGATGACGGAATTTCCTTCATAGGAGGTTATTATATCACACGTTACCCGTAAAAATGCATTACCCGGAAGGCTCGTTTAGTGAATGAACCTTCTGGGAGAAAGGAAAATATGAGAACGGATATAAGACAGTTGCTGAGTGCACTTATAGCATGTTTGATTCTAGGATTCATGATGGCAGCAAGTGGTACGTGCCATATTTAGGATTTGAAGGAATAAACGATTATAACAGGAGAAGTTACAGAAAATGACATTCGATGAAATCATAAATATCATAAACATTCTATTGATATGTGCCATTGTGAGCCTTTGGGTAGCAATTGTGAAGCTGAGGTATAAACGAATCAAGGAAGAGAGAGAAGTCCGAAAAACAGATAAGAAAAAGGAGAAACAGAAGCAGGAGCAGAAAAAGGATGAAAGGTAACGAGAGAGAACGGAAAAAGATCTGCATGGAATCTACGGCAATGCTATGTGTCCACCGATACCGGTAGCCTTAGTTAAGTTCATTTATGAGAACAGTATGCAGAATGATAATAATCTGTTAGATAATTCGAGTGCTATGGGGGTGGTGTGACTGCGTTATGAATATCTTTTCCTTTATGAGGAAAATCATTACGAATTGTACATAGATCAATAATATAGAGGTTTCGCTAAATTAAAATTTATGGGGAAATTTGTATGAAAATGTATGAATGCACTAACTCTTTTAAAACTGTTTTTTTCGAGAAAGAGCCAAAACATATAACGATAGAAAAGGGGACACTTTGGTTTGTGGTGCGGAAAGATGAATGCAATGACAGTACTGTTTTGGGCGATAACAAAATTGAATTAAAAGTGTCAAATAACCTTTTGAAAACAAATTTTGATAGATGGGGATAGCAGTATTGATAAATGGTGGACGCTACGGTGGAAAAACAAGATTGGTGTCCGCTCTTGGAACTACTGGAGAAGAAAGAAGAACTTCCGGTTGAACAATATGAATCCGGAAGTATTGCGAGAGCGTTTGTCTCAGGCTTTAATACGTGTTTAGAGGAAATTTTAAAGAAATAGAAAGGAGCTGGAACCTATCCGGATAAAAAGCGCGCCGGGTTCCTTTTTGAAAAGTAATGATTAACGGAGAATTGATAGTTGACAATTTCGCCGGTGGCGGTGGAGCTTCTACCGGGATAGAACTGGCAACCGGATATAGTGTTGATATTGCCATTAACCATGATCCGGAAGCAATCAAGATGCACAAAGCAAATCACCCGAACACAAAGCACTACTGCGAAAACGTGTGGGCGGTTGATCCGGTTAAGGCTTGCAAAGGACATCCTGTAGCACTTGCCTGGTTCTCTCCGGACTGCAAGCATTTTAGCAAAGCAAAGGGCGGCAAGCCAAAGGATAAGAATATCAGAGGTCTTGCATGGGTAGCCTGCCGATGGGCGGGATTGGTGCGACCGAGAGTAATCATGCTTGAGAATGTGGAAGAATTTAAGACATGGGGACCGCTTGGGCGTCGGCACCATCCGGTTAAAGGAAAGCAGGGGAAGACGTTTGAAAAGTTTGTGCAGCAACTTACAGATCTTGGGTATGAGGTGCAATTCCGGGAGCTGATTGCCGCTGATTACGGCGCGCCTACCATGCGAAAAAGATTTTTCATGATTGCCCGGTGCGACGGCAAGCCGATTGTTTTTCCAGAGCCGACACACGGACCGGCAGACAGTGAGGCGGTTAGGGCAGGACTTGTCAAACCTTATGTTGGAGCATACACGCAATTGGATTTCTCACTACCGTGTCCGAGCATCTTTGATACTTCAGAAGAGATCAAGGAGAAATATGGCGTCCGAGCGGTACGACCATTGGCGCCTAAAACAATGGATCGAATCGCAAGGGGATTGAAGAAGTTTGTCCTCGATAATCCAGAGCCTTTTATCATTCAGTGCAACCACGGCGGAGAGCGTAGACAAAACGACATCAAAGAGCCTTTGCCAACTATTGCCGAAAAACACGGATATGGCGTGGTAGAGCCTTATATGATTCCTATTGGTTATGGCGAAAGGGATGGACAAGCACCAAGAGTGCATGATGTGGAGAAACCATTACCCACCATTGTCGGAAATGGAAAACATTATTTATGTGAACCGTATATGGTACAGATCGGACAGACCGGATTTACAAAAGACCGAAGCAAGGATGTACGGGAACCTCTCACGACGATCGTGAGCAAAAATGAACATTGTTTGATTGAGCCTAAGTTGGCACCATATCTATCAGTGAATAGGGAAAACCATTTTGGGAGTGATTTGCGGGAACCGGTGCACACAATAACGGCAAACAATCAGCACATGCTTATGGTGCCAACGCTGATTCAGTACCATTCTGAAACGGCACAGGGAGAGGTCAGAGGACAGACGATAGAAGACCCGATAATGACCGTTGATGGTTCAAATAGGTATGGATTGGTTACGTCATTCCTACATAAATATTATGATGGTGGCTATACGGGAGCGGGAGAATCGTTAGAAAATCCACTTCCAACCGTAACAGCAGTAGACCATAATAGCGTGTGCGCTGCAACACTCATCCAGATGAACAATCATTGTGATGGAAGGAATATTGCCGAACCGATACCAACGATAACAGCCGGGGATGGACATTTCGGAGAAGTCAGAGCATTTCTGATTAAATATTACGGTGAGGGAACCGGGCAGGATATAGAACAGCCGCTCGACACGGTGACAGCACGAGATAGATTCGGACTGGTAACTATCAAGGATGTTGACTATCAGATTGTAGACATTGGACTGCGCATGCTGGAGCCACGGGAACTATATGGATGCCAGGGATTCCCGGACGACTACATCATTGACCATGATTACACAGGGAAGACATACCCGAGAAGCGAGCAGGTGCGGCGATGCGGTAACGCAGTATGTCCACCAATCCCTGCGGCATTAGTCAGAGCGAATTTGCCAGAGTTATGCGTGGCGGAGCGAACACCGAACATGAGGATAGAATCAGAGCAGACCGGACAGCTCCGGTTTGCATAGTTAAATTAAAATTTATGGGGGAAATTTGTATGAAAATGTATGAATGCACTAACTCTTTTAAAACTGTTTTTTTCGAGAAAGAGCCAAAACATATAACGATAGAAAAGGGGACACTTTGGTTTGTGGTGCGGAAAGATGAATGCAATGACAGTACTGTTTTGGGCGATAACAAAATTGAACTAAAGGTATCGAATAACCTTTTGAAAACAAATTTTGATAGATGGGGATGACCGAAAAACAGATAAGAAAAAGGAGAAACAGAAGCAGGAGCAGAAAAAAGGATGAAAGGTAACAAAGAAGAACAGAGAAAGATCTGTGTGGAATCGATTGTTTATGATGATAGCAAGATGGAAGCGTGTCTTGCCATGGTTGGACGTCGAATTCACACTGAACGCATAAGGCAGAGGGTATCCATTTCAAGGTTGGCGGAATTGTCTAATCTATCGATTAGTTGCATATCCAAGGCGGAGACCGACCAGTGCCGGATCAGTCTTAAGGCGCTAATAAAAATTGCTGCAGCATTAAATGTGCCCGTTTGGCAATTCCTGGACATTGATGAATCGTATCTTCTGGGAGGGACGGAAGAGAGTCAGAACTTGAAAGACTGTACGAATGGAGAAAGGTTTGAACAAATAATGAAACCTGCAGGAGAAAAGACGACAGCGCTGATCCTTGACATGGTGGATGAACTGATGCGGGCAATGAATAGAGACGAGGGAGAGGAGGAATAAAAAGTGGCACGATTTACAGGGGAACAGATTGCGCAGGCAAAAGAAGCGTCGCTTACAGCATTGGCTGCACAATATGGATATCATCCGGTACGCGTAGGCAATCATCTTTTTACACTGAAAGAACATGATTCAATCCGGATCTATAATGACCGCACATGGTATCGCTGGTCGAAAGCGGGAAGCAGAGGCGAGGCAGGTGGATCACAGATTGATTTTCTTATGCAGTTTTGCAATGTGGATTCTATAGCGGATGCGGTTAGCATCCTTCTGGAATTTCAGGGAATTTCTGCGGATAATCCAAAGTGGAAGGAACACCTGGAAGCAGGACAGGTTAAGCATCAGGCCGAAGCATTTAAGGAGAAAGAACGTGTGCCCTTTGTTCTGCCCGAGCCGATGGCGGACAAAAATTATAGGCGCGCGTATGCATATTTGATGAAAACCAGGGGATTGTCGCAGAAGGTTGTCGATTACTTTGTAAAAGATCTCGGAATACTGTATGAGGATAAAGAGCACCACAATCTGGTTTTTCTGGGGAAAGATAAAGACGGCGTGGTACGATACGCTACGAAACGCGGTACGACGGACATATATGGAAAAAAGTACCGTGGAGATGTGGCGGGGAATGATAAGAATTTTGGAATCAACATTGTAAATACGGACAGCGAGGAACTGAAAGTGTTTGAGGCGAGTATTGATCTGATGTCGTATCTGGATTTGACAGGCGATTATAAGAGTAACAAGCTGGTGCTCGGCATGGTGGCGGATAATCCGTTGGTGCAGTTCTTAAAAGATCATCCGCATATTAAGAAAATTGGTTTCTGCTTGGATAATGACGAAGCAGGAAGCCGGGCGATGTTTGGAAAAAGGGCGAAGGATCCGGATAAAGAGGATAAGACGGGGCTCTTAGAAAAGTATAAGCAGTTGGGATATCAGACATATGCGGATATTGTCCCGCAGGAGAGCGGCTGTAAGGATTGGAACGAGTATCTGGTTTTTCAGAAAGCAGGAAAAAGTATGAAGTCCCAGGAAGAAACAGCAGTCCGCGAGGAATGGAGACAATATATAGAGCAACACCAGCACATGCTTGAGGAGCGACGGGAAAGGGGAACACACAACTCTTTAGTCGTGAATGCGTTTGGAGGCCCGGGAGCTGGAAAATCTACGGCGTGTTTTCATATCGTGGAAGAATTGAAAAAAATGGGATACGTGACGGAGTATGTTGCAGAGTATGCCAAAGATCTTGTGTGGGATGAAAATTTTCAACTATTGAATGGAACGGAAGTCCATCAGCTGGAAATATTAAAAGAACAGCTCCACCGGATCGACCGTTTGTATGGCAAGGTAGATTTTATTGTCACAGATGCTTCTATCCTTTTAAATGCCATCTATAATAGCGAACTGACGCCAGAATATGAAAAGATGCTGGAGATGTTGAACGGACAGTATGAGAATTTTAATTTTTGGGTACAGAGAGAAGGTAAATTTGAAGAGGAAGGCAGGATCCATTCATATGAAGAAAGCATCAGGAAAGATAATGAAGTGGAGCAGATGCTGCAGCGGTATGGTTTGTTTTATGGCGTGTATAATCACGGAACACTAGATGTGATTGTAAAGAATGTACAGAAAACACATGAAAAGCAGAATGGACTTCGTTCAGAGCATGAAGCTTCATGCAGGAATACAAGAAAATGCAGATAAAAGAAAAGGAGAATAATGAAGATATGAGCAGAGTTATTGCAGTTGCAAATCAAAAAGGCGGTATTGGAAAAACTACCACGGCGGTAAATATTGCATATGATTTGGCGGAGATGGGAAGACGGGTATTGCTGATTGACACGGACGGCCAATGCAATTCTACCGATACCTGCAGGGCACGGGTGGAGGGTGTAGCAACACTATATGATCTGCTTTTCGAGCATGAGAAGGCAGAAGAGTGCATACAGCATATGGAAAAATTGGATGTAATCGCATCGGACAAATTGTTAAAAAATCCAGAGACAAAATTTCCGGATGATGCGACACGGCTTTTTACAATGAGAGATGCCTGCGAGGAGATCCGGGAACAGTATGACTTTATAGTCATAGACACACCGCCAAGCTTGGGATGTATGTTGTCCAACGCACTTACCTTTGCGGATGAGGTTGTGATACCGGTTACTTGTGATCGATATGGGATGGAAGGAATCAATGATCTGTATGTCACGATCAATGCAACAAAAAAATATACAAACAGGAATTTACGGGTTACTGGTGTACTGCTGAATAAATACAAAGAGAGAACAACACTCTGCAGGGAAATCAGCAACGGGCTGCCGGAAGTGTTGAAGATGTTTGATACCACCGTATTTGATACGAAAGTCCGGGAATGTGAAGACTGCAAAAAAGCACAGTCTGCAAGAATGAGCGTGCAGGCATATAATTCATCTTGCAGTACGGCAAAGGATTATTGGAGAGTTTGTGAAGAGATTATCGGGAGGTAGCAGGAATGGCAAAAAATGTGACAAGTGCGGACATATTTGGAGGGATGTTTCAGAATATACCGACATACGAAAACACCAGAAAGAGTGAAGAGAAAGAGCAAAAAGATACATCTCCGGTTATTATGATGAAGAGAAGCTGTCTGCATGATTTTTCTTCTTTTTATGGGCATCCATACCGTGTTGTGGAAGATGATAAGATGCTGGAACTGGCAGAAAGCATACGGGATGTGGGAATCCTTGAACCCCTGCAGGTGCGTCCGGATAAAGAGAATCCGGGAAAGTATGAGATTATAGCAGGACATAGGCGTAATTATGCTGCAGGGCTTGCCGGTTTGGATGAAGTACCGGTTTATATAAAAGATATCGATGATAATGCTGCAGCTGTCATTATGGTCGATTCTAATAATAGGAGGGAAATGCTGCTTCCGAGTGAAAAGGCATGGGCTTATCGTACAAAAGCGGAAGCACTTCGGCGCCAGGGAAAACGGACAGATCTGTTGCCTGGAGAGGAGCAGGATTCTCATGGAATGCATTCGCTTGGAGAGAAGAACGGAGATGGTGTCCGTACTGTGCAGCGGTATATCCGGCTTACATATTTGATTCCAGAACTGCTTGAACTCGTGGATAAGGAAAATTTGCCGATTGTAAGCGGATATCTTTTGTCCTTTTTTGAAAAAGAAGAACAGGGTTATGTTCTTGCATACTACGAAAAGCACCAGCTTTTGCCCGATAAATCACAGCTCACAGCAATGGGAGCACTCAGAGAGCAGGGAATGCTGGATGCGGCTGCTGTCGATCGGATCATGTCAAAACGTGAGAAAACAGAGAAACCATTAAAAAAGAAAACTGGTGTGACATTGAAAAACTCATGCCTGCGGCAGTACTTCCCACGCGAGGCTACAGCAGATTACATGGAGAAAATTATTTTGGAACTACTGGAAGAGTGGGCAAAAAAAGAACAGAGCATGAGCCAGGAAGAACAGCAGCTGCGTGGACAGATGGATATAGAAGACTATCCGGGCATAGTGCCGAATTAAAGATAGAAAGCTGGTGGCGTAGGGTACAAAAAGTGTCGGTTCGAGTCCGACCGCCATCATTTATTTACAAATAAGCGAAGGGAGAAATGCTAGTAGTGCAGAAGATAAAAAACAGCATAGTAGATCGTATGATCGAGCAAAAATGCACCTCAAATGAAATAGATTTTCTGTGCTACATCTCAATGTACCAAGATATCACGGGACGTGTGACGGGCGTGCATTATAAAGATGTATGTGATGCGACCGGTATGAGTATACAGGGGTATTACGACACAAAAGCATCGTTGGAGGACAAAGGATTTATCGTATGTGATAAGCGTGATTATAGTGATTGTGATATAACAATTATTGGCAATTCCTATACTGGAGAAAAATATAATCGAGAAGGATATATTAACACGAATCACAATATATTTTTTTGCAAGGAATTTCGCAATCTGAAGGCCGGCGCAAAGCTTCTGGCGATGAAACTTATGATCATTACTTTTTCCGGAAAAGGGTATTTTGAGATTGGTGTAAAAACGTTTTTTGATAAACAAACCGGTTATCAGAAGCGATTTGGGGTCAGCAGAAGGGTTATGCGAAGCTACTTGATGTCGTTAAAGCCCCTTTTTTCACTAGGGGTAAAAGACGGGAAATATTACATAGAACCGAAACGAATCATTTACCGGAAAGCAGGAGCAAAGGAAGAAGCAGAACGCTATCGGGAAAAAGGTGTGGAGGTCGTGTTGCGGAGGAGCAGGATCAAAGATCCGGGACAAGGAAGATCCGACCTTTATAAGCTATTTAAGCAGTATGATGCCAAAGCGGAGGAGGGAAAAAAGTGTCTCATATCTTTGCTGGATCGTGCAGTAAAAAAGAGCCTAATTATATTAAACAAGGGAAAAGCATGGATTAAATATAAGATTATCAATATAAAACTCATTCATAAGCTTTTGCGAGATGAATGGGGAGAGGAAGCAAATAAAGAAGAAAAAACAGTGACAGAGACAAATTACAATTACGAGTTGCCTCCGACACATTCCAGGGCTCCGGGCAATCCGGATCAGCACCGGTATAAAAATAAATTTAACAATTTTGAACAACGACATTATGATTTCGAGGAACTGGAGAGAATGCTGCTTCTTCATGATGTACCGATATCGTAAGAACTGTGGCAATTATAGAGGCTGTCTGCATAGCAGATAGTCTATTTGGCGTTTCCAGTTTGTAGGAAAATAGAATAAAATGTAAAAAAAGAAGCATCTGCAGAACAACAGGATAGACCTGACTGGCAGCTGCTTCTTTTTTTGCGAGAAAAGTATTCAAGTTTCATGACACGTTGCGAGAAAAGTATTCAAATTTTGTGGCACCAGGGAAAGAATATTCAAGTTTTGTGTAACACTTGGAAATTGTATTCAAATTTCAAGGTAATATCAGAAGGTAAGATATTCAAATTCCCTGCTTGGGCATATTTGGCCGGATGCAGGAAATTTGGGCATTTGAAAGGAAATTGCGAGGGAGTATATTTCTTCTATAATCTTTACATGTACTCATATCTATTTATTCTGATTTCTGGTGATGGAACAATAGAATGTTATGGTAAAATTTTCAACAAGATGGCTTATCTGAATATGAAAATGTCCTGGTTATTACGATACACTTATCATACGAATGCTGTTTACATGATTCGGGATAACAATTAAAAAGAAATAGATCTGATCTCATGATTGCGGGGCGGAATGGAGAAATCTGCGTTGTAAAAAGGCAAAAATCTGATATAATTAGGGTAGAAAGAGAGAACGTATATATGAGGGATGAAACGAAAATTGATTTATATGCAGCATCGGCGATTAGTCGTGAATATGATGAAGCGTGCAAGCGTATTTTTAGAAATAAGGAAATCATAGCTCCGATCATGCAGATGGTAGTTCCGGAATATAAAAACTGCACAGTGGCGGAGGTTATGCGCTGCATTGATTCTGATACCATGGAGGAGATACCAGTTGAGGATGTACCGGCAAAGATCGAGGGGCTTCCTACGGAATTATCTTCGGTCACTGAAAAGTTGATCCGGTATGATGTACATTTTAAATCAGTGAATCCGAGGTTGACGAATACACATATTTGCGTGCATCTGCATATTGACCTGGAAGTACAGAATGATTATAAGCCACGAAATCCGGAATATCCAATAATAAAGCGGGCGCTTTATTATGCTGTACGTGAGTTGTCGTCACAGCTGGGGACTCTGACAGAGACAACTGATTATTCGAAATTGGAGAAAGTGTATTCTATATGGATTTGCAATAAGAATGTTCCTCCTGAACTTCGGGATACGGCTACGACTTATACAATCCATAAGAGCGATATGATTGGAACATGTAATGAAGCCGAAGAAGATTTTGATTTGCTGAATGTAATAATGATTCGGCGTGGAGGACACAGTAGGGATAAGATTTTTGATTTCTTGTCAGCGGTGTTTGACGGGGAAATCAAAAGGATGGAACAATATACGAATGTGGCAGAAAACGAAGAATTGAAACAGGAGGTGGCACATATGTCAGGATTGGGAGCAAGTCTGTTAGAGGAAGGAATCGAGCAGGGAATTGAGCAGGGAATTGAGCAGGGAATTGAGCAGGCAACTGTCAATTTTGTTCAGAGAATGCTGGAGGAAGGAGAATCTACCGAGAAGATTATGATGTATTCTGGCTGCACGAGAGAGGATATAGAGAAGATTAAGAGTCGTGCTGCGGAGGAGCAGGAGACAGCGGATATGCCGGAACGTCGTAGACCAGCGAGACGGAGATAGACGCCGGATAGAGGATAAAGTGCATAGATAATAAAGCAGGACTGTGACGCGAAAGCGGAACAGTCCTATTTTTATGCAGTCCTGGATAGCGTTTAACTTCACGCCACGATGTCGCGAAGTTGCGGAAAAATTTCTTCTTTATTTGCAGAAGTGTGCAACCATTGGTGCCAATCAATGGCAAGATACGCATTTGTAATACAAATGCACTTGTTAGGGGACACCCCTAATACCCCGGTGAAGCTTACGCCACAACTTCACGACACGATGTCGCGAAGTTGAATGAGAAGAATAACTTCACGACACGATGTCGCGAAGTTGAAGAGAAGAATAACTTCACGACACGATGTCGTGAAGTTGAAAACAGCGTTACGGTAAAAATTGTAGCGCTGTTTTTTATTGTTAAAAGGCAAAGCAGGTTTTTCCTAAAAGAAAAAAATGTGAAAAAAACTTTTCTTTCATTCCGTCGAAAAAGCCGTCGAAAAAAGCCATAATAAAGGGCGAAATGGAGGTGAAAATAGGTGGATGGATATATTGTGCTGTCACAAAATCAGCGCGACTGGATGCGTAAGGTTATGAAAAATATGGTAAGCCTGACGGCCTATTACAGCTTTGCAAAGCAACCGTTAAAAGAGAGCGATTATGAAAATATTGTAATGGCATTTTCAAACTATACAAAAAAATCCCAGAATAATGAACTGATCATCAAAAGTGCCGTAGCATTGTTGGAATATCTGGACGGCATAGTGAAAAATGGAAGCCGACTGGATAAAGACCAGATGGGAATGCTGGAGATGGAAGTGGATGAATTATTTGATGTGGTGGATGCATACCAGAATCAGCTTAAAGATCCTGCGAAGGAAAAAGAGGCGCTTATGCAGATAAAGCTATGTGGACAGTCAGTAAAAGAATATTCGCTGTCGGGAGAATTGCAGAATATCTTAAAGGAATATCTGGATTTTTGCAGGGAAGCAGATCACCAGCAGAAAACACAAGATAATAGGCAGCCGATGAGAAGTGTGTCTGCAAGGGGCAGATAGAATAGAACTCTGTCGGAGGAATAAAAAATAGTGGATAAGAGTATTCATATCAACATTCGCATTACACTGCAACAGTGGAACCATACGAAAGAAAAATGCAAAAAATATGGTATCAATTATTCCGAATACATCAGGCGGCTGATTGATTCGGACATGGGGAAGCAGGTTGCGTTACAGTCGCAGGATGAGTTCCTGGCAAAAAAGCAGCTTGCATATGAAATCAACCGGATAGGAAATAACATTAACCAGATTGTGAAAAATGTAAACATGCATTATTACACAGATTACGAAAAGAAAAAGTTGTTTGCGATGATGCAAAAAATCATTGAATTATTTGCAGACGGGGAAAGGAAGGAAAACAATGATGAATAATCAGATGGAAGAACTGATGGGTCAGTTAGAAGTAGCTGAAAGCCTTGAGCAGATGGTATCGATCGAAGATGAAATTGCAGCAATGATCGGGAAAGGATTCCTGGATGGGGAATTCGACTATACGTTTTTAATGCGCACAAAAGAACAGGTGGAGCAAAGAGAGAAGACGTGCAGAGAATTATTTGAAAGAAAAGACATGGTGCAGGAAAAAAGACCGGCACGCTCCAGATAGAATATGGCGATCGTACATGTTGTGGAACCGCCGATACATCCGGGAGAAAAAGGAAATATCTATGCACATTTAAAACATGCAATTAAGTATATTTTGAAGCCAGAAAAAACATTGGGGGGTCTTTATACGGGAAGCTGGAACTGTGGATGCGGGACAGCGTTAAAAGAAATGGCAGAGACAAAGCGGCAATATGGAAAAGAACCGGATCCATCTTTTGCGGATTATGAACATGACAGGATTGCTTACCATGTGGTGATCTCATGGAGTCCGGGAGAAGCTGTTTTGCCAGAGAAAGCGATGGAGATTACCCGACGTTTTTGTGAAGAATATTTGCCGGGGTATGAAGCGGTGTATAGCGCACATCTTGATACAGAACATCTGCATACACACATTATTTTCAATAGTGTCAATTATAAGACAGGACGAAAATATCATTTTCCGGCGGATGAATGGGAGAAAAATATACAGCCACTTATAGATAGGTTATGTAAGGCATACGGCCTACGTACTTTAGAGGAAGATACAGGAAAATCCATTGTTGAGTATACAAGAGAACGAAAAGAGGAAAAGAAAAATAATAGTGCTAGAGAGAATCGAAAACACAATGGAAATTATCACTATCGAAAGCAGCAGGAGGATGAGTATAGCATTTCGGATTATGTGCGGGATGATATCGACAGGTTAATTGAAAGCTGTGGATCGTTCGAGGAATTCGTACAGAAATTGCAAGAGCAGGGCTATGAGATCAGATACGGGGAAAGCGAAAAATATGGAACATATATGAAGCTTAGAAATGTGGGAATGAAACGATTTCGGAGAACATATACACTGGGAGCTGATTATACGGTCGATATGATCAAGCGGCGCATAGAAGCTTACCATGAGCCGTTAGAGAAAAATGCTGTAGAACAGGAATTTACATATCTGTTTGTTAGAAGAATCTATCACGTACGCATACGTCATAAAACGGATAATGTATATCTTAGAAAGCAATATGCGAGATTGTACCGCCTGGGAATTTTTCCGAAACATGGAAAACGCCCGGCCTACTGGGAGATAAAAGAAAGAATCAAGAATATCCATCGACTGGAATATCAGATAGGCATGATTATGGAACATGACTACAGGACGAAAGAAGATTTGAATATGGATATCGCTGCCAAAGAGCATAGGGTGGCTGAACTGAAAGCTGATCTCAGGGAACAGGCGAAGGATCGAAAACCATATGAAAATATGATCGCAGATTACGAAAAACTTGCTGAATTAGAAGGAGCATATCTTTTAGTACAAGATGGAATGCCGGAATTTCAGAAGGAGGCATTGACATATGAACGATTAAAGAAAAAAGTAGCTGCATTTCCATTCAAAAAAGAGGAATTGGAAAAGTATCTGGAAAGTTGTGCTGAAAAGAAGAAGGATAGTTTGAAAAAACTTTCAGAGGAGAAAAAGAAGCTGGAGGCTTTAAAAGAACTTTCGGAGGAATATGAGGAGATCACAGAAACGTACGCTCCTGCAGAGGAACAGGAGTTATCAGATATGGAACAACATGGAGCAATAGATGAAGAGAACAGAAGACAGCGGAGAAATAAACGAAAGGAGTTGTAATACATGGAACAGGAAATATTGACATTACAGGAGTTGGATTCAGAAGAATGGAAGGTGCGGGCAAGAGAATCTGTTGAGCATGCATATGATGAAGCAGGAAATTCGACCGTGGAATCAGATGCGCAGGAAACATTGCTGAATTTTATTTTAAATATTGGAGGAATTCGCAGAGATGTGTATGAGTATCTGCTTACGCCGAGATTCCGTGATCCGTCAGCAGTGGCATCAGTTGGAATACTTTTATGTTATGGGGCGCCATGTGAGTGGATCGAACTTGTTGTTGCTGCGTTAGATCAGAACAGTGTCACGGGGAACTTTTATGTGAATGAGATTACAGAAGCATTCAAAGCAGAAATTCCGGTAGCGGCATTACAACAGTTATTGCGGGAGTCAACCACAGTATTTGATTTTTGCCAGAAGAAAATGGCACTCATGAAAGCAACGCAAATGCATACGCGGAACGGGCAGGAAAAAACGGATATTTTGGAGAAGGCAGATCCACAGGAAGAAGCAATGCTTGGAAAAGTGAGCAAACAGGAGAGCGGAGAAGAGCCATCTGCAGCATCTGATGGAATTGAAGCAGGTATGGCTAAGGCTGTGACGGATGCTGTGCTCGCAGCTATGAAAGGATTTTGGGGACAGAAGAAAAGCACTCTCATTGTTACGGATCCTAAAGGCGAACTTGATTCGGAGCCATCTTCTTGGAAACGTAACGATGAGCATAAAGATACAATAACTAGGCGGCAGGTAAAAGTAGGAATTTTAAGAAAACAGAGAGAAGAACCAATAAATATTCCTGACCCGGCGCAAGAGCAGGAGAGGGCAGAAGCACCAGAGTTCCCGGATGGCCAGGAAATCCTTGATGCCAAAATGCTTGTGACAGAGTTGCAAAAAGAAGAGAAGGCACACAGCGATCGAGTTTCCTTTTTTCAGCTGCTTCTGAGCAGACATATGAGAAAGGAATTTGAAAAGCTGGACGAAGATGCACAGGTAGGAAAAATCTTTGAAATTATGGTGGAGAAAAAATACAGGAAAGATAAGATCCTCTCCATTCGCAAACTGATGAATGGTGGAATGACAAATGAATTTATATTCTCTTTGTTGGAAAAGGATCTGCCAGAAGAAGAACTGACGGAATTGTGTGAGACGCTGGTGGCAGATATGCCGCAGTTAGAACAGTATCCAGAAGAACTTGCAGCAGAAGATAATACGGGGGAAACAGAATGACAGGACAGGGTGGAGAAGCCATGCAGGTAATCTACATGGAGGTTGAAGGAATTAAGCTTACATATCAGTTAACCAAAGATGCAGTAAAACTGGCAAAGCAGCTCGTGCTGTTCCTTCTTGGAACTATTCGGGACACACCGTATAAAAAGCAGATGGGGCAGACAAATATCAAGAATTTTAAAGCTCGTGCCGGCGATCAGGCAGCGATTCCGGCAACAGTGGATGAGGAGACATATCGCAGGTTAAAACCGATGCTGAAACAATATGGCATCCTTTATCATGAGTTTAAACCGTTAAGATCTGGAAAGCCGGGAGCGGTAGAACTCATTTTTATGGAGAAGGATCTTGCATTGGTTCAGGAACTTCTTGCGAGGCTGAAAAAAGAAAAAATCCGGGCAGATGTGAAGAACGGTATGGAAGAAGAAGCATCGGAGCATTCGTTTGATGAGAATAACCGGACAGAGACTATGGATGAGTTCGCGGAAAATGTCGGTACAACAACATCAGAGGAAGTATTTGATGCAGACATGAAGGAACGTTTCGGAGAGGATTACGAAAAAAACATTATTGATTTTGAAAAATATGCGCAGGAGCATCAGGAGGGAAAGAACCCAAAAGGACAAGCCGCAGGGATGGATCGTGAGAAGGTGGACAACCTTGCGGAGATAATACAGATCAAAGATCATGCTACAAGATTAAAGACCGGAGATTCTGTACAGATACCGTTCGTCTACGATGCGGACAATGGGAAGAGCCAGATCACAGAAGAAACGGAGACACATGTGAAAATTGCAGGAAAGGGATTAAATGCAGAAGGTAATCCCGGGAAATGGGGGAGCATATGGGTGCCGAAAGATGCAATCTATCCGTCGCTTGATAAGGAGCCGGAGGCGGATGGAAAACGTACTGTGTATCTGCCAAAGGACGCAGATATTGTAGTGGAAGATATGACGGGTAAAGAGCAGCCGCGGAAAATGAAAGCGGTAGATATGGATAAGCTTAAAAGTTGGAATGCTGGAGCCTTCGGATCAGGCGAGAAGAAATATCAGACTTTCGCAGATGAGAGAATGCAGAATAATCTTGACATCACAATATCAAAGGAGCTGGTACATGGAGAAACAGAAGAGGCATATAAGACGCGTGTGCCAGGAACATGGGGAGAAAATGTACGTTATCTGTGGATTGATAAGGCAGATTGCGTGGATGTATATAGCGGAAAATCATTGCTGACGTCATTGAATCCTGAGAAGAATTACAAACTTTATGCGGGAGATGGAACACCGACAGAAATGATGCGGGGGAAAGATTTATACCATAACCATTATGATGCAGTAAATGCTGGAGTACGCAGAAATGCTCAGGCAACAGCAGCTGTTGGAGGAAGGAGGCGTATGTAAAAAATGAAGCCGAAAAAAAGAACGTATTCTCCTGCTTTGATAATTATTGGAGCGGTATTTATGGCGATTGCGTCTTATTACTGTGCGGCGGCAATGCATTCAGGGGAAACTATTTTTCAGTGGGCTGACCGGATGCACAGAGTGATGGACGCACCATTGCAGAATTATCTGAATGCATATACAGCGAAGACTTTTATAGTATTCTCTTTTGTATATTTGCTGTTAGTGCTTATGTATGTTACAAGCAGAAAGAATTACATGCCGGGGCGGGAAATGGGATCAGCAAGGTATGCAGATGTAAAAAAAGTTAATAAGATACTGGCAGATTTAAACGATGATCCATTAGATCCACAAAATATTGTAATCCCGAAACATTGCATATGGCAGAAAATTCGTTGGAAACTTTTATCAGTCAGGAGGGATAAAGCAGCATGAGTGTACAAGCAATGAGAAATGTATATGTTGTAAATACAAGAAATCGTATCCTGTCACAGCATATTCGGATGAGCATGAATACAAGGCATACAGATCTTAATAACAATATCCTTGTCATTGGCGGTTCTGGTTCGGGAAAGACATTTCGCTTTGTAAAACCACAGCTTATGCAGATGTTTGGCTCTTACATAATAACGGACCCTAAGGGTGAACTGTATCGTGATACATCAGCATTTCTAAAACAGAATGGCTATGAGATCAAGGTTTTAAATCTGTTGGATGAGGAACAGATGGTAAAATCCTCGCATTTTAATCCATTTTCATACGTTCGCAGTGAAGTAGATATCCTAAAACTGATCACGAATCTGATAAAAAATACGACGCCAGAAGGTGCCACATCTAATGATCCATTCTGGGAGAGGGCAGAGGGAATGGGGTTACAGGCACTTTTTTACTATGTATGGCTAGAAGGAGTTCCGGAGCATATCTGGGAGTATAAGCGTCCGAACGGTGAAGACGATAGGGAGCGAATTCTTGCTGCCATACATGATCCGGCAATACCGAAGGTACATAATGTGCGTGGTGTAATGGAACTGCTGAAATTTGCAGAGTTTAAGGAAGATCCAAGGACAGGCGAAAAATTGGAGTCTACTTTAGATATTATCATGAATGATCTCGAACTGCGTAGCCCGAATCATAAGGCCGTGCTGAATTATAACAAAGTTATGCGCGGTGCGGCGGATACAGTGCGGTCCGTTATTATCAGTATGAATGCCAGACTTGCATCAGTGGAAACAGAGGCAATATTGTCGATTCTGGATGATGATGAGATGGATATTGAACTGATCGGTACGAGAAAAACAGCCATCTACTGTGTCATTCCAGATAATGATCCAACTTATAATTTCCTTGTTGGAATGATGTATAACATCATGTTCCAGCGCTTGTATTACGAGGCGGATTTTGTGCATGGAGGCTCGTTGCCTGTCCCGGTAACATTTTTACTGGACGAATTTGACAATGTTGCATTACCGGAAAACTTCCTTTCGCTGCTGTCAACAATGCGGAGCAGGAATATAAGTTCTGTAATAATTATACAGGATTTGAGTCAGATCAAGACACGATACAAGGATGGAGCACATCAGAAATTGCTGGCGAATTGTGATACATGGGTATATTTGGGCGGAAATGGACCCGATACGCAAAAAGAATTGAGCGAGCTGATGGGAAAAGCGACGATCGACAAACGGACAAACGGAGAAACACTTGGAAAGCAGGGAAGTTCGAGCAGAAATTATGACATTGTAGGAAGGGAGCTAATGTTTCCGGATGAGTTGCGGAAGATTGAAGGAAACATATGCATTATGTTTATTCGAGGGTTTGATCCGATTATGGATCAGAAAATTGAATCCACCAAGCATCCCTGCTGGGAACAGATGTGTGAAGCAGCAAAGGGTGAATTATTTGATGCCAGAGTCGAGCGTTTAAGAAGAAGGAGATTCGGAAAAATGCGGACAAAAACAGGTTTCGTAGATCAGGCAGAACTATTGCATATGCAGCTTCGTGACCAAAAAGAAATGACACATTATAAGAATGAAGCAAAGATTGCGGATTTATTGGGGGAAGAGGCACCGCCAAAGCCGATAAACCATATTTTCCAGCTGACATTGGAAGAGTTGGACGCATTAGTTGACAAGCTTGACGAGAATCCAGATCAGGTTATGTCCCTGGACGATGAATTGTTACGTCATACCAGAGATGAAATCGAAGCAGAGCTGCAGGAAGAAGAGATAAAACGGAAAGAAGATGCAAAGCTGCATGTGAACGTTAATGATTTAAAAACGCCGGAGATGGCAATGACCTATGCAAAGTTGAAAAAAGCGGGATTTGGAGAACCACAGATCAAATGCATTTTGCAGCTTGCAGAGAAAAAGACAATGACGACGGAGGAGATTCTTGGAACGTTTGACCGGGAAATGGACAGACACACAGTAGAACTCCTGGTGGAATATATGTCGTAAACTTTTCTTAAAAGAAAAGAGAACACGGAAATTTTTCTTATAAAACGATGAAACAAAAATGAATTATCGGTAAGATAGAAAATCAGAGTGATGCTAAGCATCAGGAAGGAGAAAAAATGAAAAAGAAAATTATGATGACGATTAGTGTAGCGGGAGTAAATGTATTAGGGAACACGACCAATATAATGGCAAGCCCGGTATCTGGTGTGGGTGTGGCGACGTCTACAGGGATACCGGAGATTGACAATGCACTTAATATTATCAAGGCGCTTTTTATCGGTCTAATTTCTACGATCGGCGTAATTATTTTGGCCAAGGGAATATCCGATACGGCGATTGGATATCAGCAGCAGGATTCTCATGGAATGTTTGACGGGATTAAGGGAATTGCGGCAGGAGCAATCATGGCATTTATTGGTATCATTATAGCGTTACTTGGATTCTAGTATGAACGGAGGACAAGATGTTTGACGATTGGATTGAAGAGTGGATGTCAAAGCTTTATGATTTTTTGTCTTTTTCCATTTCTCTCTATAATAAGCAGGCACAGATGGCTGCAGGGATGCTGGGCCAGGATCCTGCCTCTTTTAACAGCAGTGGATGGACGCTTGTAACGAATGCAAATGCTGTTTTCCTGACTATCGGTGCCGTCTTAGTGATTATTTTTTTCCTAATGGGATTCTGCGCGGACAGTGTTGACATTAAACAGGATTTGCGGGTGGAAAATATCCTCCGGATGTTTTTAAAGCTGAATATTGCGGAATTTTTCGTCATCAATTCATTGCGGCTGGTACAACTGATGTTTGCCCTTGGAACAGGAATTATCGGAAAGTTTGCAGGTGTAAATCTTACGGTAAACTGCGCAATACCATCGGAGGTGTCAGCTATTACCAGTAACCCGGTAGATAATGGGATGAGCGGGTTTGGAGGATTGATGACAGTGGCATTGCTGTTCATAACAGCATTTGTTTTTATGCTGGTTGAGATGGGCTGTGGGGCAATGATTCTCTTTGAGGCATATCAACGCTTTTTTAAGATCATGCTGTTGGTGCCATATGGATCACTTGCTAATAGTACGATTGCGGGGAATCATATGCTGAACCGATCTGCAGAGTCATTTTGGAAATATGCGCTTGCGACAATACTGGAGGCGGTTACGATGTATTTTTCAATGGCGCTTGCTGCGGCAGTGCTTTCAAGCGGAACATTGGGGCTCAAGGATGGATGGTCAGGCGCCTTTTATGTATTAGGCTGGATATTGGAGAGCAGTTTTGTTAGTATGCTCACGCTTGGACTGGTAAAGGGATCTGAGATGGTGACGCAGAAAGCGCTTGGATTATAAAGACGAGGAAGGTAAGAGAAATGTTATCAGTGAATATAAACCAGAATGTAGAGCAATACCGTGAAACAGTGGCATTTGGATTAGATTCAAAACAGACGTGGGCTGCAATAAAGGCGATTGCGGCGGGAGTTGCGCTTATGTGTTTGTTACATTTTGGAATTGGTCTGCCGATTGAGGTGAGTATTTGGCTTGCTCTGCCGGTGTGTGTTCCGATTATGCTGCCAGCACTCCAAAAAAAATACGGGCTTACCGTCACAGAACAGTTTAAGGAAGCGAATAGGCGCAAAAGTGAATTGGTATATGCGTCAAGAATGCCAGTAGAACGAAAGGAAATACACAAAAATGAAGCAAAAACAGGATGGAAGTGTATGGGAAAACAGTCAGAAAAACGAGCAAGGGGAAAAAAGAAGGCGGGTAGCAAGGCGTGATAGATTCCAGCGAATAAAGAATAGAAAAGAACCGTTATATCGGATGCCTGCTTTTTTAAAGCACACTATCGGATGTGTAGAAATTTCGGAGAGCGGAATTATTTTGGGGGAAGATGGATTTTCAAAAGTATATGCTTTGAAAACGGATATGAAAATATTTTGCCCCAAACTTAGAAAACAGGAAATTACATATGATGTTTTCTATGAAGCAGAAAAACGATATTTGCTTATACATTATGCAGGAAGAAATCTGGAAGAAGCGTATCTGTGGTTTGAGACGTTAGAGCAGGATTTGGGGCTTACAGCATGGGATGCAAGAATGCGGCTTGAATATTATTGTAAATTCTTAGAACAATTTCTGACGGAAAAAACTGGAACGGAAGATTGTATGCTGCAGCCGAATCTATGGAAGAAGGCTGCCTTGTATAGTGATATAGAGACGAAAAATGGAGAGATAGAAACAGAAGAAGGGGTGTTCCGGATTGCCGGTGTCCGGTGCTTCAAGGAGGGAGCACCTGCGAGTGGAATCCTAGAGAAACTCCGGAAACTGGCAGTGACAGTATGCGTCTCTGTAGTACCAGTGAGTGATCAGGCGGTTGCAGATTTTGTGCGGTCAGAATATATGGGACTGGACAGTATAATGCCAAGACTGAAACGAAAAAATCCTGTATTATATGGGATTCTTGCACAGGAAAAAGATGCCGTATCGAATGAACAGAATTATGTCTGGGGCGGTATTTATTTCTTGCTTAATGCTGCAGATAAAGATGAGATGCAGGAAAAAACAAGGCAGATGGTGGAGATTGGAAAGCAGGTTGGAGCAATCATAGATATATTACCGCTTGCCCGGCTTAGCACACCGGTGGAATGGAAAAAAACATTTGCCATGTTCGGACTGATGGGGAATGCGCAGAGGCGCTTTCATAATCTTTTGCCATCGGATTCAGTGGCAGAGATTACAGAACACAGTTTTGAGAAAAAGGAAAATGCTTCCTATGATATCGAGGAAATGAGAAAACTATTTTTTGAAAAGGGGGCGACAGAATGAAAAAAAGGCGGATGCCGAAAGCTACACCGGCACTGACAAAACAAAAAATCTTTCTTGAACTAAAAAAACCGGATGAATTCATAGTGAAAAACCCCAAAAATACGAGAGACGTAGCTGGATTTGAGAGAATTGCACCCAATGGAATTATGCAGATCGGGAAAGATACGTGGTCAAAGTCCTATCGCTTACAGGATGTCAATTATACCACGAAAACATATGATGAGCAGTTAGCCTTTTTTTATGACTGGTGTAAAAATATAAATACTTTTGACATTGCTGTAAAAATTACTGTATTCAACGAAAACCGTGATATGCAGGAAATCCGCGAAAAGATTTTTTATCGTCACAAGGAAGATAACTATGACTGGCTGCGTGATGCGTATAACGATATTATGGAGAGTAAAATAACCGAGGGCAGACAAGGGATACGGCAGGAGAAGTTCTTGACTATAACAGTGAAACGTAGAGATTATGAAGCGGCGCGGGCTTATCTTTCTTCGCTGGAGGCAGGTTTCGTCAGCAATTTTGCCGGCTTATCGGGGGCACTGATCCCGCTTAATGCAGACGAGCGACTTCGAGTGCTCTGGAACTTCTGTCATATGGGAGAAGAAGCTGCCTTTGATTTACGATTAGAAGATGAAGTGGCTACGCTGCACAGCGTGAAGGATAGGCTTGCAAATACAAGAATGGACTTTGATTCAGACATTGATAGGTTTTCTTTGGACGACAGGGTTTGCAGTATGCTTTATTTGGATCCGGAAAGTTACCCAACCTCATTAAAGGATACCTTTTTAAAGGAATTAGCAGAATTGCCAATCAGATCAATTTACACCATTGATTATGAGCCGATTCCGCAGGATGTAGCTGTTAGAACCTTGGAAGATAAGTTAATGGGTGTCGAAAAGAAAATTTCTACGCAGCAGCAGAAACGAAATAAAAGTGGAGCTTTTACGAGTGATATATCTTACAAGGTACGTCGTGAGAAAAAAGAGTTGGAAAGCATGCTCGATGACTTGCGTGACAATGACCAGAAAATGTTTTGGGTTGGGGTTACGGTTGGAGTCATTGCAGAGAATGAAGAACAGTTGAATGAGGAAATGACAGCTATAACGCAGGTGGCAGAAAAAGCGACCTGTAGATTTTATCCTTATTACATGAGGCAGCGTGAAGCACTTGCAACTGCGCTTCCAGTTGGAGGCAGATATGTAGATATGATGCGTGCTCTTTTTACGAGCGCAGCGGCGTCATTCGTGCCATATAATGTAGTCGAAATGCAGATGATGGATCAGCCGTTTTATTACGGAATAAATCAGGTGTCAAAGGAGCCGATATGGGCGAACCGGAAGAAGCTGATGAATGGGAACGGATTTGTACTTTCCGTCCCGGGAGGAGGCAAGAGCTTTACCGGATGCAAGATGGAGGCTGGCAGCGTGTTTTTGACTACAGAAGATGACATTATATTTGTTGACCCGACGCTGGAATACTTTGATGTCGCTGATGCATACGGTGGTGCGGTGGTTAATCTTGCTACTTATGCAGATCGTTATATGAATCCTCTCGAAGTAAATCTTATATCACTGGATCTGGATGATACAAAAGGGCAGGTAAGAGAGAAATGCGGTTTTATGCTCGGTATCTGTGAGCAGGCAATGGAAGGTGCACTTCCGCCAGAATATAAATCTATTATAGATCGGTGCACCAGAAACATGTACAAGAAAATTGCAATGCTTCCTGTTGAAAAGCGTGAACAGCCGATTATGACTGATTTTATTCAGGAACTGCATGTGCAGAAGGAGCCTGAAGCTAAGCGTATTGCTTTGATCATGGAGATTTTCGTGGACGGATCCTTGAATATATTTAATCATCGAACCAATGTCGATGTAGAAAACCGCGTTATCGTGTATGGAATGAGAGATCTGGGGGCGGAACTGTCTGGAATTGCAATGCTGGTTATGCTTGAGGCTATCCGTCAGAGAATAATCAGAAATTTTGAACTTGGTAGGGCAACCTGGCTGTATGTAGATGAATTCCACGTTCTCATAGGTAAGCCATTTTCTCGCAATTATTTTATATCGTTGTGGGCACAGGTGAGGAAACTCGGAGGACTCTGCACAGGAATTACGCAAAATGTAGTAACGGTATTAAAGGATCCTATCACATCGACTCTGATATCGAATAGCGAGTACACAATGCTCTTAAGACAGGCAGCACCGGATGCGGCAGCACTTGGTAAGGCGCTGGAAGGGCTTAGCGAGGCACAGATTAAGTACACGACAAATGCAGCACCGGGAACAGGACTTATCCGGTTCGGAGGCACAATTTTGCCATTTGATAATCAGATCCCGAGTGATAATCCAGTTTATGATGTTTACAACACAAATATGCATGAGAAAGCAGCCAAAAAGAAAGCGGAGACAGCAATCGGATGAGCCGAAAAATTGCAGATAAGACGGATAAGCTACAGGTAAACCTAACGGACATAAACCCAGAAGGTACTGTGAGAACACCACATAAGCAGGAAGAAGATACTTTATCTGCACAGCAGGATGCGCAGAATCTGGAGAGAGGCCAGTGGGCCGACCGGGTACTTCGCAGAAAGTCTGATGGAGAGAAGAGAGATAAAGGTCGGGAGGGGATCTCTAAGGGAACGGACATGCCGATTTCGACGGGCGTATCGATTAAACAGAAAGATGCGCCGGCGAATGATAGAAGCAGTCATCAGCATATGTCCATGCCGTCCATATCGCCAACTTTGCTATGCCAGGGAGAAAATGACAGAGAGGCAATGATAAAATGGTGCGGCATTCGTGAGCAAAGCCGCTTTTCTGGAATAAAAAACAGAGATCAGAAAATGTCTCGGATCGTAGCTGAAGATGTACGTGAAGAGGCACCAAAGATCTGTTCACAGGAAGAACGTGAAGAGTGGGAAGAAAGATGGTATGAGGGCGAAAAACAAAAAAAGGGACTTGCGGAAGTGGATGAGCTGCACTCATGGTATGAGGAAGGGAATATCTTTTCCGGAAGCGGGAGAAGGGTGACAGCGACAGGCGGAAAACAGAAAAAGGAACATGAGAGGAAAAGTGAAAACACAGAAGCGGGAAAAGAGGAATATGGGAAGAGAGAGGAGAAAATAGCCGGTTCTAATCATGTAAGACAGAAATTGCTTCGTAACTACATGATAAATGAGATGATTCATGAGCCGGGAAAAACAGATCCCAACAGCCATTTCGAGCTAATTGGTGCACTTATAAAAAATGAACTGATGAAGCCGTTGTATTATGTTGGAATTGTTCTCCGGAAGGCATTATTGAAACTTCTTGGAACTATTGTAGCTTTAATTATTCCGTTGATTCCGATAATTCTTGTTGTGATATTGCTTATATATTTTATAACAAGTCCGATAGCTTTTTTCATGGGATTGTTTGATGATGATGATGAGTTAGCAGAGAATCCACAGAATATAACGAATGTCGTGCAGGAAATGTATGTGGAGTTTTATGGAGGCGTTGATTCTTTCCGGAATAGGGACGCCAACAATGAGGTGGAATACATATATGGGAATGCATCAAACTCTCGTGAGGTAATGGCTGTCTATCTTGCGAAAATCTGCCTGGCCAGTGACTATCGGGATATGTCGATGGATGGAGGATATCCGGCATATCTGCTTGTAGATACACAGCGCGAGAAGGAACAACTTCGGGCAGTATTTGAGCAGTTTAATTATACGGAGACGGAGGGAATTACTGTAAGTGGTATAAATGAGGAAGGTGAAGAATGGGAAGCGGAGGCAGAAAAAATGTCAGTCTATTGTCTTTCCATCAATCAATGGAAGGAAGAAAATTTGTCCGATTTGACAAATAAAGAGAAAAATCTGTTGGAAATTCTATTAGAACAGATTGTAGACGAGAATGCAGAAAGTGGATTTAACGGAAACGGTACGTCAATTCCGATATCGGATCTTGTGATTCCGGATGGAGTGGACGAAAATCTTGTGTACATGGCTGGATTTGTCAAAGCCGAAGCCGGAAATCAGTCGTATGAAGGAAAGGTAGCGGTTGCCTATGTCATTTTAAACCGTGCTGGCGGTGCATCCGGAAATATTAAAGGTGTGTTGACAGCTCCATATCAGTTTTCCTGTTATATTCCATACCATACAGTAGAGAGATATCTGCAGGAGTATGCTTCAATGACAGACGCACAGCGTTCGCAGGATTCCTGTTGGCAGGCAGCTGCGGCTGCATATAATGGGACGGCGGATAATCCGATTGGCAGTACGAGATATTACTGCAATCCGGTGTACTGCAGTGTAGGAGAGACAGAACAGTGGCGGCGTATCCGGGCAAGAAATTCTGCAGAAGAGATTATCCAGATTGGTGATCATGTATTTTGCCAGAATTGTTGGTAACAGGAAAAAGATATGAAACAAAGAGATAGAAATTTGAAAAAAGAGTTTGCGGAGGAATTGGCGGCGAAAGGTTGCATATGCCTTCCCGCCGCTTATGCAGCGCATTGTGCAGAGGGTAAGTACAAATTGCAATATGCCTGTGATAAACAAGGAGTGCATAAAATTCTTTTTTTGGATGGAATGCAGCATGTAATGGAAATGCCCTATATAGATATAGATGATCTGTATGAGGCGTGTGGTGGAAGATTTGTTACATCGATCATTTGCAAATATCTAAAGGAATTCATAGAACGGTATGAGAAGGCACTTGAAGTGGAGCAGGCAGAATTGGAACAGATGAAGCAGCTTGCGGAAGAATTGCCTGCAGACAAAATATTTATGATGTTGATTTCTTATAAAGAAGATCGATGTAGCAATTTGCCGGGAAGAAGATGTGGCAGTTCTTACCTTGTTTATAGGGTTTTGATTGATATGGCAGATCCAAAGGATGAGGGACAGATTAAAAGTATGCTTATTACGCAGGAACTGATGAAGAAATGGAAGGTATGCGAAGAGGAATTGTTTGAGATTGCGAAGCGATCTATGCCCGCCCTTTTTCCTTATGAGATTGAAGAAGTAGGGAAGAGCATATATGTGGTGAGTACCCAGTATGGCTGCTATGGCACAGGAACGCTGTTTTATACAGAGAGTCCGTTAAAGGATCTTGGAATGTTGCTTGATGAGAATCTGTATGTGTTACCGTTGTCTGTGCATGAGGTAGTGGTTTCAAAATGGGATGAAGAACAGATGGTAAAAAGTATTGCAAAAGAAATATCAGCGTTTGGCGAAGATTGCTGGTATTACAACAAAATTCTGGACCGTCTTGCATTTACGAAAAAAGAACAGATATCCCAGGAAATGCAATTAAAGGACGGTATACTAGATCCGGTGGAGAGGAGGGAAATAGATGCAGGTATCAGATGAAGAAGTAAAGGTAATGTTACAGGAGGTCAGTCACAAGATCCGGAAGGAACGGCTGAGACGCGGATTATCGATGGCGCGTTTGGCGGAGATTGCAAATCTGTCGGTAAGTCATATAAGCAAAGTGGAGGCGGAACAGTGCGAGATTGGATTACGAGCACTATTAAAAATAGCGACAGCACTTGGGATGGAGGTAACGGAATTGTTACCTGATGAAATGAAAACAATACCGAAAATGCCGACAAACGGTGAAAAGTTTGAAGCAATTATGCAGGGGGCAAATCAGCAGACGATTGAATTTGTACTTAAGATGTCGGAACATATGGCAACAGCATTGAATGAAAACGTTTCCTATAAGAAACAAAAAAGCTAAAAACTTTTCTTATAAAACGATGAAACAGAAAAAAAATATCTGTATGATAGCAATGACTATATAAAAAGGAGGTGAGATCTCATGGAGCAGGTAATGAAGCATTATGGAAATGCTATTCTGGCAATTATTGTCTTGTTGGCAATAGGAGCGATTCTTGTCAATGCGCTGACATCTGATGGCTATGTTGCAGCCGAATTTAAGGATGCACTTACAGGATTTTTTGGGCGCATGAGTGGATTAGCGGGCACATGATTATGACAGGGTTCCATCTGTATATCAGCTGCATGATGTGGCTGATATACAGATGGAAGAAAGAACAGGAGATTGAAAATGAGTGAAGTAATATATGATCCGACACCGGAACAGTTCGGTGTGTTTTGGAAATACGTAGATGATCCTGATGTGACAGACATTGATTTTAATGGTCGGGCATTATGGATTACAAATCTGCATACAGGCAGACATAAGGTGGATGAGAAAATCACCGATGATTTTTTAATTGCATTTGCACATAATATTGGGAATTGTGTAAATAAGCCGTTTAACAATGCCAAAAAGATCCTGGAGGCTGACACAAAAGAACTACGAATCAGCATCATCCACGACTCGGCAGCCACCACTGGAATCAGTGTTTGTATCCGCAAATCCCCGCCGGTAATCCGTAATACGATATCTGGGATGATAAAAGATAAGTATTGCCCGACAGATATTTTAATGCTGCTGATTAACTGTGTAACGGCGGGCATGAACTTTGTGATCGGAGGGGAACCGGGTTCTGGAAAAACAGAGTTTGTAAAGTTTCTGATGCAGTTTATTCCTCTGGAAAAGCGTGTGATCACGATTGAGGACTCTCTGGAAATTCACTATTCGGAAATCAACCCGGAGGCAGATGCGGTAGAGCTTCGTGTTGGAGAAGACTTTTCCTATACGGATGCAATTAAAGCATGTTTGCGTCAGAACCCGATGTGGCTGGTATTGTCGGAGGCGCGGTCGGTGGAGGTAACATCCTTGATAGAGCAGTGGAGTACCGGCGTTAATGGGATAACAACCATTCATTTGGATGATTTGCGTAAGCTGCCAGACCGGATCGAAAACATGATGAATGATGTGAACGATGCAAGCCGACTGGAAAACCGGATTTACCGCTATGTAAATGTCGGGGTACTGATCCGCAGGGAAAAAGAAGCAGACGGTGGTATCAGGCGTTACATCGATCAGATGTGTTTTTATGTGAGAGAAGAGCACAAAAACCGTGTTTATATGTTAGTGGAGGATGGAGAGATTATCAGCCGGAAGATACCTGCAGATATCGCCAAACGCCTGAAATTAGCCGGAATTGATGAATTTTTCTGGTGTGATCTGGATCCATTTATAAAGAGAGGAATGTGATATGAAACAGAAAAAGCATTTATGGAGAATTGGATTGATGGATCCCCGAAATTTAGCAAAAGAGGTGCACGTCTACGGCTACAATTTTGACTGGAAAACGCATTTATCACTTATTGTGTGTTCTTTGCTTGGCATGGGTGCGATCGGTGTGGTATTCCACCTGAATGCTGTATATTTTGCCGTAACAGTGATTGCAGTGGTTGTAATGCTGCCGATTTTTGTTTTAACCATGTACAAGCGTATGTATGAGCAAAAACGCTTTGGAGACGTAACAACATACTTAGAGCAGATGCTGTATGCATATCAGAAAGAGGGAAAAGTTCTATCTGCATTAAAAGAAACAGCGATGATATTTGACTCGGGGCAGATGCGAGAACACATTGATCGGGCAATCGCTTACATTGAAACAGGTGTCAGCAGTACAGAAAGAGGATTTACAGCCGAAGGACTTGCTATCATTGAGGAAGCTTATGAATGCGTTAAGATACATACAGTACATGACACACTGCTGAGTATTGAGCAGCATGGCGGAAATGTAGATGGATCAATCATATTGCTGCTGGAGGATCTGGAGGTATGGAAGAGACGGGGGTACAAGCTGCAGGCACAGAAAAAGCAGCAGCACACAGATAATATAATATCCATCATCGTGGCTACCGCGTTATGTGCGATTGCTTTATATGTAATAGATGGTATGAGAGACTTATTTCCAACGGTTGCTGTAAGTATGAGCATTATGTCCCTTCCACTGATTCAGTTAACGTCATTTCTTTTACTTTTGTGGGAATTGTGGGTACTTGCCAAGAGTTTTCGGAGTATGTCATCTGACTGGCTGCAGGGCGGGGAGGTAAAAGATACGGAATATCTGCTGCACTGCTATGATAAGATCTGTGGCTATGATGCTGCAGCCGAAAAGAAAAAAAGTCTCCTGTGGTCTTCCCCATTTTTGATAGCAGCCGTGATCGTTTTTCTCATGCACAGAAGAGGGATTGCCTTGTTGCTGCTGGTTGTGGGAATTATATGTTTGTTTCAACATCGAATGATTAGCAAACTAGCGAAAGAGGATGTAACAAATGCTTTGTACGCAGCAATGCCGCAGTGGATGATTCAGATGGCTTTGCTGTTGCAGCATAATAACGTACAGGTATCGATTGCAAAATCAATGCAATCGGCACCGGAGATATTACGTCCGGAATTGCAGCTTTTACAGGAACGTTTGTCGGAACATCCGGAAAGCCTGGCTGCTTATACAGATTTCTGTAGAGATTACGATGTACCGGAAGCACAAAGCCTGATGAAAATGTTGCATTCGATCGCGGAAGCAGGGACAGGAGATGCCAACCTACAGATCACCAACATGTTGCAGAGGGTCAATGAAATGCAGCAACTCTCAAATCAACGGCAGGATGAGAATCTACGCTTTAAAATGCAAATGATCTTTATGTATCCGGTACTTGGAGCGACCGCCAAGTTATTGATTGATCTTACACTGGGATTAGTGTACATGATGGGAATGATGGGAAACATGGGAGGTGTCTAATCTAAAATGAAGTATGTGATAGAAGCGTTTAGTATCCTGATTACCCTTATGGCAGGCTTGTATGGCAGCGTGTCAGTTATTTCCGTCAGCGGCCAGGTGTCGGCGGCAAAGGAATATAAAGCGGATGTAATTGCGGAAATTGAAAACAGTAATTTCAATCCATCAGTGATAGCAGCATGCACATCGCAGGCTGCAGAAGTTGGGTATCAGCTGACAGTATCGGACTGTACATATGATGCGCTGGGAGATATCAATACAGCGGAAGTTATCCTTACGTATGAGTATAATTTGCCATTTTTTGGAGTCTCTGGCACGAGGAGTACCCGCGGTATTGCGCGGTAGAGCGCGATAGAGCAAAGGAGAAAATCATGAAGATAGTAATAGAAGAACTTGGACTTGGACTTCTTGCGATAGCGGGAGGCCTGGCAGCTTATAAGCTCGTGGCAAGTGTGTATCTGTTCATTACTTCTTTTTAGCTGACAGGAGGAAAGAAAGCCGTGGAAAAAATTGTGGAATATTTTGGCGGTGCCTTTTTGGCTATGACAGCACTGCCACTGGTGAAGCTGTTTGTATCTTCCATGCAGCCAGGAGGTGGTATTTATGATGTTGTAGTCAATTACATAACAACAATATGCGGATAAAGGAAGGAGAGTGCCATGGAAAAAATAATGGATGAGTACGGCAGATTCGCGCTGGATCTGCTTGCAATGGGCCTTTTACTGGCATATCTGTTTGGCACAGTGACAGACGCGGAGGGACATCGTGGCATATTGGAGATCATGGGAGCGCAGATCGCTGTTTGGGATACTGACTATACCGCGTATCAGGATTATGATACTTACGAGACAGAGGCACAGAAAGGGAATCCAGTGATCGAATACATTGCGGACAAGCCGATGGCGCTGGGTGAAAACAGAGCCGCGGATTATATAGCAGCATCTGCCTGGGACGGTGCCGAACTTCCTTTTTTAATTATAAGAGTGGAAGACTGGAGAGGGACAGAAGTGGATCTGAATGGAGCTTACAACGAGGCTGACAATAGCTTAAATTTTTTGAACCCGGGAATTTATAAGGTACGCGTTGTAGCGAGCGATGCGGGAAACCGAAAGACGGAATGTGACATCAGGATACCGGTGAGCAGGTGATTATATTATGAAAAATATAGTTTTAGTGATAACGAGTGCGATTATTGGAGTATTGACACTTGCTATCGTAATGACAGTAGGCGGACGGGAGGTCCGGAGCATGGATATTAACAGTAATTTGCCGGCGGCTGTAGAGCAGACGGTAGCAAATCTGGCTGAGAGTAAGTATACGATAGCTGATAGAAATGAATACCTGGCAGATTTCATGGAAGATCTGGCTGCAGGATTAGATACAGATTCAGACATTAAAGTAGAAATAACAAATGTTGATCTGGAGCGGAAGATGATGGGCGTGAAAGTAACGGAAACTTTTGACCACCCCAACGGACGTCAGGGATCAGTGACATGCGAGCGTACTGTGCTCCTGGATCCGGCAGAGAGTGTGAAAGATTCGGAATATAAGGTGCGTTTTTATGTGAGTGGACATTTATATAAGGCCTGTATGGTATTGGCAGGGGAAACAGTCAATGAGCCTATAAAGTCGGATGGTATATCCGGCTGGCAGGATGAGAACGGGTATCTGGCAGATTTTGGACAACCCGTGACGCAGGATCTTACTTATTATGCTTACTAAAGCCATATGAGGGAAACTATGGATCTGGAGCATCTGTATCTGGATCGGTTATATCCGGTACGAATTCAATGATATCTTCAATTCGGCATTGAAAATATTGACATGCCCGTGCTAAGACATCCATTGAAACGGCTTCATTTTTTGCTATTTTTGCAAGGGTAACGGTACTGATATGGATTGCATTTCTAAATTCTGTTTTTGACATACCATGTTCCGCTAATAGAACTTCGAGTGGTCGATAAGAAAAATACATTGCATCACCTCAATATGGATTTTAAAATTTATTTTCGACAATGTCAATGTTTTGATTATCAAATGTTATGTTTGAAAAAATAAATATTGACATACAATGTATGATGTAGTACAATATATTTATAAAAACAAATAAATTATTTGAAAATATAAATGAAATGGAGGAAAATATGGAGAGACTATCAGTATGTGAAGAAGAGGTATATCTTGAGATTTGCTGGATGTCTGAACCGCCAGCATTAGAAGATGTAAGAAGTGCAGTTAATCGTTTAGGGCATGAGTGGAAACCACAGACAGTGTCTACTTTTCTGAACAGATTGGTCAAGAAGAGATACCTGAGCATGTGGAAGAAAGGTCGATACTATTATTACAAACCAGAGATTTCTCTGGAAGACTACCAGGCTGCAGAATGTACACGAATGTTGAACCGGGTTTTTAAGGGAGACAGCCAGCGTATGCAGAGTTGTCTTATTGCAGCAACAAATAAATATGGAAAAAACGGTTAATGTAGAGTATGCTTCTTAAGTAGGTTATTGCTTTAAATGTGATTTGAGGAAAGAGCTGGTTTGTATAACAAGTGTCCTGAAAATTGGACACATAATATGAGATGCTTACTTTAAACACAATTATAGAGTAGGGAGGCTATTTTATGAAAAAGAAAAGCGCAGTAGCATTATTAACAGCAACAATGGTGATCGGAATGACAGGGGCAGGTTGTGGCGATAAGCAGCTTGCACTTGCAACAGATAAGGTAAGTGTCGAGCTGGGGTCTGAACTTAATACGGATGTATCAGCTTATGTAACAGATGCGGATATGGCTGCAGAGACAGCAATTGATTTTGGGGCTGTTGATGTAAATAAGCTTGGATCTTATATGGCAGTAGTTACCTATAAGGATCAGACAGCGTCTCTTGAAGTTGATGTAGTAGATACCACAGCGCCGGAGGCAGAGGTGGTGGACCAGGTTACAGTTGGGGTAGACGAGTCATTGTACGTGGAGGATGTTTTAATGAGTGTAACCGAGCTGACCGGGAATGTAACGGCAACATTTGACGATCTGGTAGATGAGTCTACCGAAGCCACTGAGGAAGTAGAGACCACTGAGGGCGTAGAGGCTGCCGAAGGTGTAGAGGCTGTTGAGGATGTGGAGACCACTGAGGGCATGGAGGTCACCGAGGAAGTAGAGGCCACCGGAGCGTCAGAAGATATGGAAACATTTGTGTTAGACGATGTAACGGTAACAAATGACGCGATAGTCTTTCATACAGTGGGGGAGTACAGTGTAAGCTTAACACTCGCAGATGAGAGTGGAAATAGCAAGCAGGTAGAAGTGCCGGTACTGGTTGGTACAGAACCAACATTTTGGGGAATTGAGGATCTTACCGTAACAACCGGAGCAGAGGATGTGGACTATCTTTTGGGTGTAACGGCAACGGACAGCAATGGGAATGATCTGACAGATAAGATCGCATGTGATGACAGCAAAGTAGACCTGTCTTTGGCAGGAGAGTACGAGATTACTTACACGGTAACAGATGAGAATGGGTTTACTGCAAAGCAGACAGCCAAGGTGACAGTTGCAGATGGAAAGACCTCAAAAAAGGATACCAAATCTGCTACAACAAAGTCGAAGACAACAAAGACTGAAACTGGATCAACCAACGGCAGTGCTGCAAATACTGGAAGCAGCAATACCGGAAGTGGTAACAGTGGAACATCCGGAAGCAGCAATACCGGAAATGGTAACAGTGGAACATCCGGAAGTAGCAATACTGGAAGTGGTAACAGTGGAACATCTGGAAGCAGCAATACCGGAAATGGTAACAGTGGAACGTCTGGAAGTACCAGTTCAGAAAGCAGCAATAGTGGAAGTAGTAACGGCGGAACGTCCGGAAGCAGCAATTCTGGAAATAACAACGGTGAAAGTGCGGCACCAAGTGGTGACAGCGGAAATAGTGGAAACAGTGATGCTACAGGTGGAACAGCGGGTGGAGATAGTGGCAGTTCGGATGATATTGGTCAGATAACATTGCCAGATGGAACGCCAATTTTACCGATGGATCCTTCCCTTGGAGATAATACAGGAACTGGTGGACAGGGAAGCGTGGATTCCTGGACGGAGATTTATTGATAAGAAGATAGGGAGAGGAATGAATGACAGTTAGATCGGTAGAAATGTTACAGCAATTCGGTCGAAAAGGAATGGTGCAGGTAAGGAGACTTCTTGGCATGCTGTTTCTGATTGGGATCAGCATGGTTTGTGCAACACCGGTTTATGCGGCGACATCTGCTTCGGGTGCAGCAGCCGGTGCTGCGATCAATAAAATGGAAACACAACCGTTAGCCAGTGATGGAAGTGAGACAACCGTTGGCCGGTATGCGCTTAATTATACCGGTAATACAAACTTTACGGGGCTGGCACAGAGCAGTGGAGATATTGAATCCTTTAGGAGTGTGGCTATTCCAGGAACACAAAATAGCTCGGTAGCAACTCTTAGTAGTGATAGTGGATCGACGGTTGTAAAGGCGTATCTCGTCTGGGAGACCCGACGAAAATACGATCGGTATGATGAAGCGACAAATCACGTAACATTTATTTCAGCAACAAATAAAGGAACTGGAATGATAAACATTTACCCTGACCGGGTCTATGTGGATAATCGTAATACGCCTTATGTAAGCGGCTGGGAGGCGGATCGTCCCAGAATTTATACCAATGTGGCGGATGTCAGTAATATTGTAAAGGCATACGGGTATGGAAATTACTATGTCGCAAATATACCGGAATTTCATATAGCAAATGTATACGGCTCGAGTGCGGCAGGAGGGGATGACGGTGGCGGAGGAACAATGGCCAGATGGCAGCTGATTGTAGTGGAGGAAAATGCTTCTTATCCGGTGCGGGCAGTGACCTTGTCGATTGGATCGACATTCCGGTTTGGTGACTATGACTGGGAGCGCAATGATTACGGATATGATGAGGCAACCCGTGCAATGATATCCATGCGGACGCAGCTTGGAAGCGGATTGAAGACAAAATCCTATGGCAGTGCATCAGGTCAGGTGCTGGCAGGTATAGAGGCCACCAATGAGCGGTATACACAGCAACTGGAGATTTTCACACAGCCTTATGCTGACGGAGCAGAATCTGTATATAATGTGGGACTTATTACAGATGGCATCTGGAAAAATGGACAGCGTATACAGAGCGGACATGGATCAGTATTTTCGTTGGTGGACGTGCCGACCATCGCAAACAGTGCAACGGTATTTGGCGGCAGAGTGACGGGGGTTCACTGGAACACCTGTCTGTTTATCGGAGCGGCGGTCGATATTGCATTTCCGGATTTTTCATCCAGACAGACAACGACGTTGTCGGATGGAAAGGTAATTGTGAAGGGGACAATCACAAACGTTTCACCACAGCAAAGCACGGGAATTTATGACGGAAATCTGACGGTCACTCTTGATCCGTCCCTTGCAGTGGAAAATTACCAGATCACTGTAAATGGAAGCAGTACATCCGGAGCAGCTGTGAGGCAGGATTCGTATACGGATGAGGACGGGAAGATACATCCGGTTCTGACATTTTTCGGTGGAGGCGTGTCAAGTTTTTATAAGGGAGATAAGATCGAATATACTGTTACCTGTCAGATCAGAAATTCCGGAGCAACCAGATTTGATAACCGTGATGCATTTCACGGGTATTTGCAGTCAGAAGGAGTGCCTACCGGATACTGGATCAATCAGGCATGGACATCTTCTTCCTATGTTGTGACACCGGCATACACAATTTCATATGCGCCAAACGGCGCAACAGCCGGATTCATGGAATCTAAGCGGACTGGGGCAGCGCAGAATTATCAGTTTAAGCTGGATAGCTGCAGGTATAGCTGGCAGGGGCATAAGTTTGAATATTATGCTGTTGTGAGGTCATCTGATCAGAAGGTATATTGCCGGGATCATACGTGGAAGCCACTGACAGGCACGAAAAAGGAAGACTGGTGTCCGTTTTATCCGAATGCAGTAGATGGGGTAACGCATGTGATTTCCCAAAGCTGGACGCCACTTGCAGGATCAGCAAGTGATACATTTGTGTTTTATGCACAGTGGCAATTAAATGAATCAACGCTGAAGATTGATCCAAATGGCGGAACATGGCAGGGAAGTACCGCTGTGCAGAGTTTTACGGAGCACTATGGAACAGCTAAATCCATTCCGGATCCGGTAAGAACCGGATATACTTTTTCAGGATGGGTGAAATCGGAAACATTTTATGGAAAGCTGAATAATGCGGTATATACATTCAGTGAAAAAGATGGTGTTACGGATGTTCTGACGGCGTCCTGGACGGCAAACAGCTATACGTTGCATTTTGATCCCAACGATGGCAAAGAACAGACGCCGATTGATGATATAACAATCACTTATGATCAGGAGGTGGTATTGCCGGATGCTACCGGACAGTACATCCGTTATACGCTGGATGGAGAAGATATCACGCAGCATGTGTTAGACGGTACGATAGTTTTGGATGATGCCGGCAGAGTGGTTATGATGATGGATGCAGATACGGGGCTGATGATGACACCGACCGGGGGCGTAGTAAATGAGGATGGAAGCATCACGAATCCAGATGGAAGCGTAGCAGATCCGGAAGCGGCAGATGCGGATGCTTCCGATGAATCGACGGAAGCATTGGAGGAAGAAGTAACAGAAGCGGATGCTTCCGGCAAGGCGGTGGAAGAACCGAAGGAAGAGACAACAGAACCGGATGCTTCCGGTGAGTCGATGGAGGTACCGGAAGCTTCCGGTGTAGAAGAAGATATAGATGTACAGGTGGCAGAACCGGAAGAAACGGAAGATCCGGAAGAAGCGGAAAATCCAACAGCTGATCCGGTGCCGGATAAAAAGGCATATGCATCTGTTTTTATGGGATGGGCTTTAGAAGATGGACGTGAAAGCTTTATCCCGCAATGGACAGCGGGGACATCGATAGCTGTGGCAGACTTAACCAATGCTGCCGGTGTGACGGATCAGAACGGTGCGACTATAACGCTTTATGCGGTGTGGGATGACTGTCCGTGGATTGTTGCAGAGAATCTGTATTATACACTGACGCAGGCGCAGAGCGGATATATCACAGACAGTGAGATCCTGAGCCATGCAACGGCATACGACAGAGAGGACGGCAGTCCGATTGCTCCGGGATATAATGATAATGGTACATCTTTTACTATCCCAGACTATCAGGCGTCGGATTTTACGCAGTTTCAGCGGGAAGGCAGCTGCACGGAGAATCTGACGGTAGTAGACAGCGCCGGAAGCACTTATTATAAGCAGATTACAGTCTACGTGGTAGACACCACTGCGGTTGCAGTAAAGCCGGAGGGAACAACCCGTTTTATTAACGAACATTATTACAACCAGTCCGAAGAAAATGGTGGTCTGGCAGCGGATTCCATCTGGTTGACGGACCCAGAATATGCAGCGGCGCTGCAGACCGCGTTTACAAATTCCAGAAATGGGACAGCGGAAGAAGTGTACGAATTTAGTCATGAAGACATACTGGCCATGAAACAGTTTATCGATGACAATGGCTTTGGAAACACGAAGAGTGACGATGCACTGACAAGGTTTTATGATCGGTTTATGGCACCGAATAAAGTGGAGTAGAGAAATAAAAAAGGAAGTTTCAGTAATTGCTGGAACTTTCTTTTTTTTGCGCCAGTATAGCGTTTCATAAAGGAAAGAAAAACCTGTGAAATTTTTCTTTTAACTGGATGAAACGTAAACTTGTGATTTTTATAATGGTTATGTCGGAACGACAGAAAGGAAGGATCGGTATATGGATACGGCAGAACAGGTAAAAACGAAGAACAGCCAGACGGATTTTGTGGATGCTGCAGGACAGTTGATTGCATACTTAAAAGAAGCACATCAAACAGAGGATGCCACGATGATATTTGTGATGGCGGCGTATATCTCGAAGATGGATGAGAAGATGAATCTGGCAATGAAGCAGATTACAGAACTGCAGGAACAGATGAGGCAGATGCAGGATGACCAGAGCAAGGAGAGCAAGAAATTGACGGAGTATCTGGGCGAGATAACGGAAGCGCTTCGCGTCCAGCATAATGATGTACGTGCAGAAGTAGAGAATATCAAACTGACATTTTCAAATCAGACGAACAGGTTACTTGAGCGTATAAAGAAAACGGGTGTGGTGGCACTGAATGGTGTGGCGGAGAATTTTAAAATGGAAACGCGCCTACAAAAACTCAAGGGAAAAATTGAGACGATGCTGTCCGGAACAGAGCAGGCGATAGAAAGGATCAATACGTTCGGGCGTAATATGCAGGATGCAAAAAGACAGACGGGTAATGCATTCAGGGCATTGCTGGGCAGACAGGAAAATGAAAGTGCGCAGAAAGACTTTTTGATGGCGGAGGCTTTGAAGAAACCATTTTTGATGCAGCAGAAATTATTGAAAGAAACGCTTTCCTGTGTGAACAGAGTTTTGGGTAAATGTACGCAGCTTTCTACAGCGGCGCGGGAAAAACCGGAGAAGACAGAAGGGGAGAAAGATAAGAATAGAGCGGAATGTTCGGCAGATACGTTGGAAAAGGTGACGGATAAAACAGAAATCAAAAGAAAGGTAAAGTCAAGATAGGAGGACTGAAAAATGTATGGATTTGTGTACGGAATAGTAGAAGAGGATCAGGTTTTGATAAAACCGTTTTGGGAAGAAGAAACGATTACGGTCTGGGGAACAAAAGAACAAATAGCGGAACTTAGGGTAGCGAAAGAGGCACAGGGACTGGAGGAAGAACTGCTGATTGTATTTTATAACGAAGAAACGATGATGCTTGAAGAGGAGGAAGACTATGGAGCACTTGCAGGATAAGGAAGATAGGATTGTGGGCTTGTTTGCGCAGGCGGAGGAAGTGATACGGCAGACTTTCGCAGATGAGCAGGGGATGCGGTGGTTTCTAGATTATAAAGTGCGGATTCCGGGCTATTCGGCAAATAACACTGCAATATTGCTTGCACAGCGCCCGGATGCGAAGTGCCTGGGGAGTTTTACACTTTGGAAGAGAGAAAACACGTATATTCATGCGGGGGAAAAGGGCGTTGCAGTCTTAGTACCTGCAGTGCAGGCAGGAACGGGCAGAGATGTAACATTTAAACTCGGGTGGCTCTTTGATATAGATCAGACCAACCTGACGGAAGAGAGAAAGCAGGAACTTCTGAAACAGAGAGAGAATATATTTCCTGCAGAAGCTTCATTTGTGAAAATGATCATAGAGAGACAGCTTCAAAAAGAGAGAACACCACAGGAAGATATGCTGGCAAAGGAGATTGCACAGTATCTTCTATACCGGCAGTTTGGACTTTCGACCACGGAATTGCAGTTTGCTGCGATGGGACAGAATGAACTAAAGGAAAAGAGCATCACGGATAAGAGAAAAATTCTGGATGCGGCATTTAAAATTACAGAATATCATAAACGGGAAATAACACAGCTGCTGGAAGAAAAAGTGAAAAAGGAAGAAGAGAGTGAAACGGAAAAGAAAGTGACAGAGGAAAAGGAAGCAGATGAGGATGGGGGAAGTACCGGGAATGATTTAGAGGTTCCGGAGGCAGAAAGTAAGAAGAAAATTGAAGATTTTGGCCGGAAGATCGGAGGAGCCAGAAAGGATGCCTGGAGGGATCGTGGACTGCAGATCGTGGATCTTGGAAGTATGAATGAGGCTGAAACGATGAAATATGTAACCAAAGATAACATCTGGAAGAAACCAAATTATCTGCAAATGATAAAAGATGGAACTCCGATCCGGGTAGCTTTTTTTGTTAAAGAGGTTCGGAATGCACTGCCTGCAAAGGTGAGTTACCCGAATCAGAACGCTACGCCGGAGCAGATAAGAAAGCGGCAGGAAGACTATATTTCATTGATTCAGGATGTTAAGGAAAAACTACTTGCACTGCAGGATGAAAACGGAATTCTTCAATTTTTCAAGGCGTTCGAGGATGAGGGGGTCTACATAAAGCGTGATACCTATTATATGCATATGGTAAGTAGAACGGAAAAAGGAACTGACATCACTAATAGACTCATAAAAGCAATGCAGGTGCGGAACATAGCAGCGCTTGATCGAAAAATGGAGCGTGAACAGTTTGGCGTTGATCCGGAGCATAAACTGCCCAAAGGGTATACTGTCAGATATTTGAATGGAGAGTATCTTGTAATAAAGAATCGTCGTGTCTTAAAAGATGGGCTGAAATCGGAAGCGGAAGCGATTCAGGCGGCGAGAGAAATGGAAAAACTTGCTCCTGGTTTGAGAAAGCAGAGCTTCATGCCGCAGCAACTGGAAAATGTGAAACGTGATGGTCCGTCTTATGGAATTGACCAGGATGAGCCCGCAACCGGAGAACTGTATATGGATAATTTCGGATTTTCAGGTGGCGAATTCGGAAACTGGATGAATGAACAGGACAGACAGGAATCTCTAAATATGGGATATGATGCATTTATGGATCTGGCTGCCGCATTGGAGATTGACCCGACAGCAATTTCACTCGATAACAGACTTGCAATCGCATTTGGTTCGCGGGGAAAAGGCGGAAAGTCAGCCGCAGTTGCACACTATGAGCCATTATTGGAAGTCATCAATCTTACAAAGATGCGTGGAGCTGGAAGTTTGGCACATGAGTGGGGACATGCATTTGATGATATCCTGGGCAAGAAACTTGGAGTTAACGGTTTTATGACGACACATATCAATGATGACCGTGTACCGAAGTCAATGAAGGAGCTTGTAATTGCGATGAAGATGCGCCCTGCTACAGAAGAGGAAAAACAGCAGCGGGATGAAGCCCTTGTGAAACGTGCAGAAGCAAACGTTGAGCGGGTTTATGGACAGCTGTTGCCGGATACGGACAGATTGAATGAAACGGAAATGAAAACCTGGAACAGGTTTAGAAGCGAGCTGCTTGGGACGGCCGAACAGCGAGGCAGGGACAAGGTGATGGAGGAAGTGAATGTCGGGCATATCAAGTGGATTGATGAAAAAGTAGCGGAAGTTTCACAATTTTGTAAAGCGGTTACAGGACATATTCTGAACAAAGAGGATCGAGACCGGCTTTACTATGCAGTTAATGGTTTAGAGAGTGTGTTTGAGATCTGCAGAAGGGAAATGACACAACCGACAGAATTTTATAACAATTCTGTAAAGTTTGACAGCATGTACAGTAAAGAAAATAAGGGTTACTGGCATAGTGATGAGGAAATGTTTGCCAGGGCATTCGCATGCTATGTACATGATAAGTTAGCATGGAGATCGGATTATCTATGCGGACATTCTGAGTCGGCTGTTGCGTTTGATTATTCTACGGAGGAAACGGTTCTGATCAAGGCCATTCCTGCAGGAGAAGAGCGGAAACGGATAGACCAGTGCTTTGATAAGGTCTTTGCAGAGTTTCGGGAGCTGGAACTTATAAAAGGAAGAGAAGAGGTGGCGGATCAGGTAGTGCGAAAACGGGGAAGGGCAAGATAGCTGAATCCTTTAGGTGATATAGAGTCATAAAAACGAGTGTCAAGGGCGGTCATAGACCGTAAAAGATTGCCCTTGATACTCTTTTTTTATTGGTTCTATTATAATATGAAAGAAGTGAGACTCTCGCTTTATAGTTGATCTGTTTGAGTAAACTTCTATTAGAATATTAAAATTTTATTAAATTTTCAAAAAAACATGGAAAAATGACTTTTTTACAAAAAAATCCGACATATTGAAGTCAGACGGATGATTTATCCGTAAAAATTTATTGCTACATAAAGTAGCAGAAAGGAGCCATATATGGCCAAAAAAATTTTATTTCAAATCAAACTTGTCACGAAAAAATCATTATTGGCAAGTGAACTATCTGCTGTATTTGAAAACAATGCGGCAGGAGAGAAGTGGGCGGCAGTGCATGATAATATGCTTCCACTGGTACAGTTCGCATACTTACAGGAACTGTACTATCCTTCTGTAATAACAGGGGAAGAGAAAGAATTGCTTGATACTTTTTCACAAATTCAGGCAGTGATTAGAAGATTAAACAGGCGTTCAGAGAAGGCAATCGATGAAAATGAGAAATCCAGTTATAAGCAGCAAGCTGACAATGTCGCCGGACTGTTACAAGAGCTGAAAAATAATCCAGAGAATAGTAGTCTCATTGATTTCTATCAACTTTTTATTGACAGTTGGGAAGATTACAAAAATTGGACGTTTACATATCGGTTGCTTTCAAATTTAGTTAAGTTTGGAAAAGGATGGGAGAACAATCCAGAAGCAAGAATGGAATTCCTGCAAATAAAAGAAAAGGTATCGGCGGAATGGAAAGAGTAAAACTTGTGAGAGGTAGGCGGTAGGAGAAAAAACGGAACATACATTTGTATGTTCTGTTTTTGGATTAAAGGTATATAATAAGGAAGAGAAAAAGGTGGAAATCGGATAATACTGAAAGAGAGGAAAAAGGTAAATTTGACCGCAATTTGACCGCGTTAGCAGAATGAACCAGAAAAACTTTAAATAAAAATATGAAACTTAAAATGATGCACCATTAAGAAAATGCAGTAAAATCAATACTTCCAAGAAAATGAGACAAACCAGAAATAACTGTAAATTATATGGGACATGTATGGGTAACAACCCGATGGTTGGTGCTACAGTTGCTGTTGCAGTAAGTGTTGAGGAAGCTCACAAGGCTGGCAAGTTCTAAGTAGTATCGTATTTAATTGAAAAGCAGGGAATATACTTTAAGCGGTATGTTCCTTGCTTTTTATTCTATAAATTTCTTGATTTTCCAGTGAAGATCTTTCCCAAAGCTTTGAAAAAATCCCTTGCCAAGCCGCGCACATTCATGCTATGCTACTTTACAATAGTGCAGTATTGCATGGAGAGGAATGGAACGGTTATGCTAAAGATCATTGATGATTTTGTCTGGGGAGTTCCCCTGATCGTGCTGATCCTTGCGGTTGGCATATTTCTGACGATCCGTCTGCGGGGACTTCAGATCACGAAGTTGCCGCTTGCGGTCAGACACATTATTGCAAACGAAAAAGACGGCAAGGACGGAGAGGTGTCGAGTTTTGGCGCACTCTGCACGGCGCTGTCGGCAACGATCGGTACCGGTAATATCGTGGGAGTGGCGACGGCGGTCGTGGCAGGCGGGCCGGGCGCCTTGTTCTGGATGTGGATTGCGGCGCTGTTTGGCACGGCGACCAAGTATGCGGAATGCCTTTTGGCGATCAAGTACCGCGTGGTGGAAGCAGATGGACATGTGGTCGGCGGACCGTTTTACTATATTGAGAACGGTATGGGCAGAAAATTCCGCTGGCTGGGACAGATCTTCGCATTCTTCGGCGTGGGAGTCGGTCTGCTCGGCATCGGAACCTTTACGCAGATCAACGGAATTACCGGTGCGGTAAAGGGCTTTTTTGATCCGGAGACGGCATGTTCGGTGCATCTGTTTGGCAACACCTATTCGTGGAGCGCTGTGATATCCGGGCTGATACTGACCGTGTGCGTGGCACTCGTTATTATCGGAGGGATTAAGCGGATTTCCTCCGTGGCACAGGTGGTTGTGCCGTTTATGGCGCTTGTGTATGTGGTGACTGTGCTGATCATTCTGCTGACGCATTTGGGAGAGATTCCGGCAGCACTTGCCACCATCGTACAAAGCGCGTTTGGACTCCGTGCAGCGGCAGGAGGAACACTTGGCGCAATCCTTGTTGCGATGCAGAAGGGAATCGCGAGAGGTATTTTCTCCAACGAAGCGGGGCTTGGAAGTGCGCCGATCGCTGCAGCTACCGCGAAGACCGATGAGCCGGTGGCGCAGGGACTGGTATCCATGATGGGAACGGTGATCGATACGCTGATTATCTGTACGATGACCGGATTGTCCATCATCATCACGGATACGTGGAACATCGGTCTGGACGGGGTGGATGTCACGACAAGAGCGTTTCAGATCGGGCTTCCGTTCCCGGAACGCGTCTCCTCGTTTTTACTGATGCTGTGTCTGGTGTTTTTTGCATTTACAACGATCCTTGGCTGAAATTATTACAGCGAGAAATGTCTGGAATATCTGGTGGGCAACCGTCCCGGGGTGTTAAAATGCTATCGCTGGCTGTATATTCTGGCGGTATTGATCGGACCGTTTATGACCGTGTCTGCAGTCTGGACGATTGCGGATATTTTTAACGGACTGATGGCGCTGCCGAATCTGATTGCACTGGTGGCGCTAAGCGGTGTGGTGGCAGCCGAGACGAAGCAGTATTTTGCAAAACAGAAGAATTTTTGATGGTTTAGCCAAAGGACAGAGTAAGTTGTTGGATACTCTGTCCTTTTTTCTGCTATAATAGAGAAAAAAGGAGGGCGCAGATGGACGAAGCACACGTGTATATTGCAATTGATTTAAAGTCTTTCTATGCATCGGTAGAGTGCGTGGAACGTGGGCTGGATCCGCTTACGACCAACCTTGTGGTGGCAGACCCCGAGCGCACGGAAAAGACAATCTGTCTGGCAGTATCACCTTCCCTGAAAGCCTATGGCATTCCGGGAAGAGCGAGGCTCTTTGAGGTCGTACAGAAAGTAAAAGAAGTGAATGCTGGGCATCCGAAAGAGCGGCTGACCTATCAGATCGCACCGCCGCGCATGGCGCTCTACATGGATTACAGCACCAGAATTTACAATCTCTATCTGCGTTATGTGGCGCCGGAGGATATTCATGTCTATTCTATCGACGAGGTGTTTATGGATGTCACGCATTATCTGGGGACATACCACATGACAGCGAGAGAACTTGCGGCGAAAATGATACAGGATGTCTTTGCTGAGACGGGCATCACGGCAACCGCCGGGATCGGAACCAATCTCTATCTGTGCAAAGTGGCGCTCGATATTGTGGCAAAACATGTAAAGCCGGATCGGAATGGTGTGCGCATTGCAAAACTGGACGAGATGAGTTACCGCAGACTGCTCTGGAATTACCGTCCGCTGACGGATTTCTGGCGGGTAGGACGGGGCTACCAGAAGAAGCTGGAGGAGAACGGTCTGTATACGATGGGAGACATTGCGCGCTGCTCGCTGGGAGGAGCCAGAGAGTTCCACAACGAGGAATTGTTATACCGGCTGTTCGGCATCAATGCGGAGCTGCTCATCGATCATGCATGGGGCTGGGAGCCGGTGACGATGGAACAGATTAAGGCGTACAGACCGCAGGTGAACAGCATAAGTTCGGGGCAGGTACTGCATTGCCCCTACGACGCGAAGGGCGCGCGGCTGGTGGTGCAGGAGATGGCGGATGCGCTGGCGCTGGATCTGGTGGAACGGCGTCTTGTGACGGATCAGCTTGTGCTTACCGTCGGTTATGACATTGAAAATATTACAAATCCGGCACTTTATGCAGACTATCGCGGAGAGATTGTGGCGGACCGCTACGGGAGAAAGATTCCCAAGCATGCGCACGGTACGGTCAACCTGAAAACCAGAACTTCCTCTTCCCGTAAGATCATGGAGGCGGTGATGGGGCTGTATGACGACATCGTGAATCCAAAGCTTCTCGTGCGGAGAATCACGCTTGTGGGCAACCGGCTGGTGGAAGAAGCCCGCGCCGAGGCGGAAGAACAATACGAACAACTGGAGCTTTTTACAGATACAGGCGGACAGGAAGAGGAGAAAAAACAGGAAGAACTGCGGCTGAAAAAGGAGCGCAGCCTGCAGGAGGCAATGCTTTCCGTGAAGAAAAAGTACGGGAAAAACGCGATGCTTAAGGGCATGAATCTGCAGGAGGGCGCGACCGCGATGGAGCGGAACAGCCAGATTGGAGGGCATAAGGCATAATGGACTGGGATCATGCGGCAGAGGAACACAAATATGACGATATCCGGATGCTTGTGCATCACAGATCGCGCGTGCATCCACCGATGTCCCTGTGGGACCGGGCGGCGCAGTTCTCTCCGTTTGCTGCGTTGAGCGGACACGAGGACGCGATCCGCGAGACGGCACGCCTCACGACGGAGCGCATAGAACTTTCCGAGAGCCGCAAGGAGGAGCTAAATGAGCAGCTCGTCTGGCTGCGGGAACACCCGGATGCGAGAGAGCGGGTGACGGTGACCTATTTTCGCCCGGACGCGAAAAAAGCGGGCGGTGTCTATGTGACAGTCACCGGAGCGATAAAAAAGATAGACGAATACGAAAAGACGCTTTGGATGGAAGATGGAACCGTCATAGCGATTGAGGAACTGTCTGCGGTTGAGATACCGGGGAAGAACCGATATGAGGAAGAATAGAAGGAGCAGCATGAAGATGGAGACACAAAGATACCTGTATGAGACACATATGCATACATCGGAGGCAAGCGCATGCGCCGGCAGCACGGGTGCCCAGATGGCGCGCGCCTACAAAGAGGCAGGGTACACCGGCATTATTGTAACGGATCACTTTTTTTACGGAAATACTTCGGTGGACCGTTCCCTGCCGTGGGAGGAGTGGGTACGGCGCTTCTGTCTCGGATATGAGCATGCAAAGGCAGAGGGGGAACGCATCGGGCTCTCGGTGTTTTTTGGATGGGAAGCATGTTATGAGGGGACGGAGTTTTTGGTATACGGACTGGATCAGGCATGGCTGCTTGCACATCCGCAGATTAAGGATGCATCGATCAGGGAACAGTACGCATTGGTGCATGAGGGCGGCGGCATCATAAGCCATGCGCACCCGTTCCGGGAGGAGGACTATATTCCCGAGATCCGGCTGTTTCCGGAATATGTGGATGCGGTGGAGGGCGTAAACGCCATGCATTCCAGCAGGGCGAGCGACTGCCACAAGAACCCGCTGTTTAACGAGCGGGCGCTGGCCTATGGAAAAGAGCACAATCTGCCGTTTACTGCGGGATCAGACCAGCACACCACGCATATGATCGGCGGCGGTATGGTCTTTCCAAGAAAACTGAAAGATATCCATGACTTTACACGTGCGGTGCTTGATAAAGAGGCGGTGGAACTGTTGGACGGCTGCCAAAGCGAGTGATTACGAGCGGTTCTTTTCCCGGTATTCTTTGGGCGACATGCCTTTCTGCCGGTGAAAGGTTTTGGAAAAATAGAGACTGTTGTCAAACCCCAGCGAGTTTGCGATTGCGGTGATTGACAGGCTGGAGTGCTCCAACAGATAGCACGCCTGCTTCATGCGGAAATCTGTCAGATATTCCTTGGGGGAGAGTCCCAGAACAGCCTCAAACGAGCGGAACAGATGACTGCGGCTCACGCCGACATAGCCGGCGATATCCTCCACGGTGATGGCGTAGGAATAATTCGAGGAGATGTACTCAATGCCTTTTTGTACATAGCTGTTCGCGGAATTATGGCTTCCGGCGTGCGTGGCGCCGTGCATGAACAGGGCGAGCATGGTATAGAGACGTCCCGTCATCTCCACCGCGTGCTCGAATTCGTTGCCGCGCGCATCGTAGATGTGTAAAATCTGCCGGTGAATATCATTGCCGCGTGGGGTGCCCCGGATAAAAGGATTCTCCGGGGAGAAATCCGTGGCCTTCAGGATCATGGAGGCGTCGCTTCCGGTAAAACCGACCCAGGCGTATTCCCAGGGATCCTGCTCATCCGCACAGTAGACAACCTCGGTGTTCGGGTAGACCAAAAAAGTATCTCCGCCGGACAGATGGTAAGTCTGACCGGCGACGCGGTAGGTGCCTTTTCCGGAAATGATATAGTGGATCAGATAGTGATCGCGGATACCGGGGCCCCACTGGTAGAGGGCATCGCATTTCTGGAAGCCGACGTTGTAGACGGAGAGGGAAACCAGTTCTTTTTCGGTCACTTTATAGGAATTTTTGTAATGATGTGGCATAGAGCACACTCCTTGTCTTTCGGATGGTAAAATCCGGTTCATATAAGTTTATTATAAAAACAGAAAAGCCGAAAAGCAACATTATTACATATATTTCACACATTTTTGACTATACATTTTACGGAGGATAGAGTAATATAATTTTCGTAAGGCAGATGGAACAATGAATCATAACGGGGAAAGGTGGAATCATTATGACGATTTTAGTAACAGGCGGAGCCGGATATATCGGCAGCCATACATGCGTAGAATTACAGAATGCCGGATATGACGTGGTAGTGCTGGATAATTTAAGCAATGCCTCCGAGAAGTCCTTACAGCGTGTGGAGGCGCTGACAGGAAAGCCGGTAACCTTTTATAAAGGGGATATCTTAGACCGTGATATCCTGAACAAAATCTTTGCGGAGCACAAGATCGACTGCTGTATCCATTTTGCGGGATTAAAGGCAGTGGGTGAGTCCGTGGCAAAGCCTTGGGAGTATTACAACAATAACATTGCAGGTACGCTGACACTGGTGGATGTGATGCGTCAGAACGGCTGCAAGAATATCATTTTTTCCTCCTCAGCGACAGTATACGGCGATCCGGCGGAGATCCCGATCACGGAGAACTGCCCGAAGGGTCAGTGCACCAATCCGTACGGATGGACAAAGTCCATGTTAGAGCAGATCCTGACCGACATCCAGAAGGCAGATCCGGAGTGGAATGTGATTCTGCTTCGTTACTTTAACCCGATCGGCGCGCACAAGAGCGGCACGATGGGAGAGAATCCGAACGGTATCCCGAACAACCTTATGCCGTATGTAACACAGGTGGCTGTCGGAAAGTTAAAAGAACTCGGTGTATTCGGCAACGATTATGACACACCGGACGGTACCGGCGTGAGAGATTACATCCATGTGGTCGATCTTGCCATCGGACATGTGAAGGCACTCAAGAAGATTGAGGAGAAAGCGGGACTCTGCATCTACAATCTGGGTACCGGACACGGCTACAGCGTGCTTGACATCGTGAAGAATTTTGAGGCTGCAACAGGTGTGAAGATTCCTTATGTAATCAAGGCGAGAAGACCGGGCGATATTGCAACCTGCTACTGTGATCCGTCCAAGGCAAAGAACGAGCTTGGCTGGGAGGCACAGTATGGTATCCGTGAGATGTGTGAGGATTCCTGGAGATGGCAGAAGAACAATCCGAACGGATATGAAGATTAAGATGTGAAGCAGCGGACGGGGCTGCCACACGATATTGAATGGGATACGTTTTGTGATGAGAATACTCGAGAATATGTAGTTCCAGAATGCAACCGGGGCGGCAAGTTTTTGGAGGAAAATCCGAATATTTCTTCCATGCCGCGTCGGACATCGAATTCTGTGTCTTTCCACGTTTGGACAGTCACAAGGTGTGTCCGGTAAATCCGCAGACAATGAGCGGACTTTCTGGTGCCCCTAGTGGCACCGCTTCACAGACAATATAAAACCGCGCGAACCGAAACTCGCTGCTATCTGCTATTGAAAATAAGGCAGATGGCAACTCAGACATCGGCTTCGCGCGGTTATGTTTTGTTCAGTGGTGCCAGCAAGGGGCACACACAAAAGTCCTAAAATTGTCTGCGGATTACGAACACACCTTGTGGAATGTCCCAAACTTGGAAAAACACAGATCATCCGGGATGTCCGACGCGGCATGGTTAGAAATACCGGATTTTGCGATTAAACTTGCCGCCTCCGGTTGCATCTGGAACGCGATAGTCCCTTTTTCTTGTCATAAAACGTATCCCGGTAAGATGCAAAGCATGACAACTCCATTTTCTGGAAATAAAAAAAGAAAGCGTAAACGCTTTCTTCTTCGGGTTGGGCTGTTATTACTAACAGTAGCAGTTCCTAGGGGAATCGAACCCCTGTTTTCGCCGTGAGAGGGCGACGTCTTAACCGCTTGACCAAGGAACCGAACAAATGCTATTATAACAGGCTTTCAAAAAAAAGCAACCCCTTTTTTGAAATTTTTTTAAAAAGCTGAAAATTCTGTACAATTCGTGGAAAAAGGAGTATGATGGATTGCGATAGAGTAACGTGGTAAAGTACAGGAAAGTAAAAGCAGAAACGATACTTCCTGACGCAGAAAGAGAGGTTTGTGCGATGTCGCTGGAGAGGGCAAAGGCATATTTAAAAGAATATAAGATGGAAGATCAGATCCGGGAGTTCCCCGTCTCCTCGGCAACGGTGGAACTGGCGGCGGAAGCGCTGCACACGGAAGCAGGGCGGATTGCAAAGACTTTGTCTTTTCTGGTGGACGGAGAGGCGGTGTTGATCGTGTGTGCGGGAGATGCCCGGATTGACAATGCAAAATACAAGGCATTTTTCCGTGCGAAGGCGAAGATGCTTGCGCCGGATGAGGTGGAGGAACGGATCGGACATGCGATCGGAGGCGTCTGCCCGTTTGGAATCAAGGAAGGCGTGCGGGTGTATCTGGACGAGACTTTGAAAAAATATGAGACGGTTTTTCCGGCGTGTGGGAGCAGCAACAGCGCGATTGAACTGACGATACCGCAGTTGGAGCAGCTTGCAAAACCGGTGTGCTGGGTAGATGTCTGCAAACTGCCGGCATAAAAGCCTGTATTTTCGAGAAAAAGCTTGCATTTCCCATAAAAAAGTGCTACTTTAATATATGATAACACGATGACTTGATTGAGAGAGGACGAAAGCCCTCTCTCAATTCACGTTTATGCCCTGTAAAGTCTGTGTAAAGGCCGGGTGGGCAGTTTGTTACAATTAAAATTGAATATGGAGAAAGAAGGTGTACACATGTCAAAGCGTGAAACATACGAAGCGCGCACCGAAGAACTGATTACTCCGATCTTAGAGCGCATGCATTTTGAACTCGTGGATGTGGAGTATGTAAAAGAAGGCGGAACCTGGTATCTGAGAGCCTACATCGACAAGGAGGGCGGGATCACCGTCAACGACTGCGAGGCAGTGGCGAGAGAGATGAATGAGATTCTTGACCGCGAGGACTTCGTGGAAGATTCCTACGTGTTCGAGGTAAGTTCCCCGGGACTTGGCAGACCGCTCAAGAAAGAAAAAGATTATGTCCGGAGCATGGGAAAGGAGATTGAGATCCGCACTTACCGTGCAATCAACCGGGAAAAGGAATTTTATGGTATTTTATCTGCATATGATGAAAGTACTGTGACAATAGAGACAGAAAACGGAGAGAAAATGACGTTTGAGAAGCCGGATATCGCGCTGATCCGTCTGGCATTCGATTTTTGATAAAATATATGCTAATAACCACTAAGGAAACAGGAGGATAATAAAATGAGTAGTAATAATGAGTTATTAGAAGCATTGAATATACTGGAACGTGAGAAGAATATTAGCAAGGAGACACTGCTTGAGGCAATCGAGAATTCACTGGTGACCGCCTGCAAGAACCATTTCGGTACATCCGAGAATGTAAAGGTGACGATGGACCCGCAGACCTGTGAGTATCATGTGTTCCAGGAGAAGACCGTAGTAGAGCAGGTGGAGGATCCGGTAGAGCAGATCAGCCTTGTCAATGCCAAGATGGTGGATTCTAAATACGAGATCGGAGATATCGTGAATGTCGAGATCCAGTCCAAGGAGTTCGGACGCATCGCAACACAGAATGCCAAGAATGTCATCTTACAGAAGATCCGTGAAGAGGAGCGCAAAGTTTTATACAACCAGTATTACAGCATGGAAAAGGATGTTGTGACCGGTGTGGTACAGCGTTACATCGGAAGAAACGTGAGCGTCAACCTTGGCAAGGTGGATGCGATCCTGACTGAGAACGAGCAGGTGAGAGGCGAGGTATTCCAGCCGACCGAGCGCATCAAGGTCTATATCCTGGAGGTGAAGGATACGTCCAAGGGACCGAAGATTCTCGTGTCAAGAACCCATCCGGAGCTGGTAAAGCGCCTGTTCGAGTCTGAAGTGACCGAGGTGAGAGAGGGAATCGTTGAGATTAAAGCGATCGCGCGGGAGGCAGGAAGCAGAACCAAGATTGCCGTCTGGTCCAATGATCCGGATGTGGATCCGGTGGGCGCATGTGTCGGTATGAACGGTGCGAGAGTCAATGCGATCGTCAACGAACTGCGCGGTGAGAAGATTGACATCATTACCTGGAATGAGAATCCGGCAATGATGATCGAGAACGCATTGAGCCCGGCAAAGGTTATTTCTGTTATCGCGGATGCGGAGGAGAAGTCGGCGAAAGTCATCGTTCCGGATTATCAGCTTTCCCTGGCGATCGGCAAGGAAGGACAGAATGCGAGACTTGCGGCAAGACTTACCGGCTTTAAGATCGACATCAAGAGCGAGACACAGGCCAGAGAGTCCGGCGACTTCATGGATTATGAGAGCGAGTACGAGGACGACGAGTATTACGAGGATGACGAGTACGCAGAGGACGGCGAATATACCGAAGACGGCGAGTATGCCGGGGACGGATATGCTGAGGATGCGGATGCCGAGGGAGAATACGCTGAGGAATCCGAACTTGCGGATGAGACAGACACAGAGAATGAAGAAGAGTAGGCAGGGGTTGATCAGAGAATGGCAAACAAAAAGATTCCAATGCGCCAGTGCGTGGGGTGCAGAGAGCTTAAGCCGAAAAAAGATATGATCCGGGTAATCAAGACGGCGGCGGAAGATGAGGCCTCCTCACAGATTGTACTTGATGCCACGGGGCGGAAAAACGGCAGAGGCGCTTATGTGTGTCCGAACAGTGAGTGCCTGCGCGCGGCAATAAAAAACAAGGGTCTGGAACGATCATTAAAAATGCCAATTCCAAAGGAAGTCTATGATACACTGACAAAGGAGATGGAGAAGTTTGAAACCAGATAAAGTGTTGTCGATGCTTGGCATTGCAGCCAAGGCGGGCGGTGTGGCAAGCGGAGAGTTTTCCACAGAAAAAGCGGTGAAGGATGGCAGGGCATGGCTTGTCATTGTCGCGTCGGATGCGTCTGAGAATACACAGAAGCATTTCCGGGATATGACGACTTTTTATGAAGTTCCGATGTATGTGTACGGAGAAAAAGAGACATTGGGACATTTCATTGGAAAGGAATTCCGCGCATCGCTTGCAGTGACAAACGAAGGGCTGGCCCATTCGATCGAAGATAAATTGAAACTGACGTTAACAACTGAATAATGGAGGAAACAGGATATATGGCAAAAATGAGAGTTCATGAACTTGCAAAAGAGTTAGGAATAGAAAACAAACAGATTATTGAATTTTTAAGTACGACGGAGCATGCGGTAAAGTCGCACAGCAGCAGCATTGAGGATGATGTGCAGAAAATGGTGCGCGACAAGTTCCAGAAAAAGGCAGCACCAAAGACGGAGACAGCGCCGAAGGCGGAGGCAGCGCCGAAGAAGGAAGCAGCACCGAAGGCGGAAGCGGCACCGAAGGCTGCTGAGAACGCGGAGGGCAGACCGGAGCGTCCAAAGAAGAAGTCCAGCATTACCGCGGTATTTAATCCGCAGTACAGCAAGCAGGGAGGCGGACGCCGCCCGCAGGGAGACCGTGACCGCCGTCCGATGAACGGAGACCGTCGTCCGATGAATGGAGACCGCCGTCCACAGGGAGGCAGACCGGAGCAGCGTCAGGCAAGACCGGCAAACAGCTTTGATGTCAAGAGAGCATTTGAGCGCGCAATCAACCCGGAGGCTGCAAAGGCAGCCGAGGAGGCAGAGCGTCAGGCAGCGGAGCGCGCAAAGGCGGCCAGAACGGCAGCGCCGGAGAAAAAGCCGCAGGAGACAGCAGCAAAGCAGCCGGAACGCCGTGAAAATGTATACGAGAATGTGTATGAGAACGTATATGCACAGAATCCGCAGGCACGCCCGCAGGGAGACCGTGACCGCCGTCCGATGAACGGGGACCGTCGTCCGCAGGGAGACCGCGACAGAAGACCGGGAGCAAACGGAGACCGCCGTCCGATGAACGGGGATCGTCGCCCGCAGGGAGACCGCGACAGAAGACCGGGACAGAATGGATACGGCAACCGCGGCGGCAATAATGGCGGAGGAAGACCGTACGGCGGAGGAAGACCTGGCGCAAACAGTGGTCAGGGAGACAGAAACGGAGGCCGTGGCGGCAATGGTTACCGCGGTGGCAACCCGTCCGGCAGACTGGATCGTGAGATCGACCGTATGAACAAGGAGACCGCAGCATCCACAGAGGAACTGCGCGGCAAGGAGTCCAGAGAGCGCGAGAAAGACCGCAACAAGAACGACAGACAGAGAAACGATTATGATGCACTTGGCGGCAAGAAGCAGGAGCGCTTCGTAAATCTGGAGAAGAACGGCGGCAAAAAGAAGCCGAACCAGCAGCCGCAGCCGAAGCAGGAAGAGGATGTGATTAAGACACTCGTTCTGCCGGAGAAGCTGACGATCAAAGAGCTTGCCGATAAGATGAAAGTGCAGCCGTCCGTGATCGTGAAGAAGCTTTTCATGAAAGGCACGATGGTAACGGTGAACCAGGAAGTGGACTATGAGACGGCGGAGGAGATCGCGCTTGAGTTCAACTGCATCTGTGAGCCGGAAGAGAAGATCGATGTGATCGCAGAACTCTTAAAAGAAGAAGACGATCCGGAAGAGACACTTGTGGCACGTCCGCCGGTTGTCTGCGTCATGGGTCATGTCGATCATGGTAAGACATCCCTGCTGGATGCGATCCGCTCCACCCGTGTGACAGACAAAGAGGCAGGCGGTATCACACAGCATATCGGTGCATCTGTTGTTTCGATCAACGGTCAGAACATCACATTCCTGGATACACCGGGACATGAGGCATTCACGGCAATGCGTATGCGTGGAGCAAATTCCACCGATATTGCGATTCTGGTAGTCGCTGCAGATGACGGTGTCATGCCGCAGACGATCGAAGCAATCAACCATGCAAAGGCAGCGGGAGTTGAGATTATCGTTGCCATCAATAAGATTGATAAGCCGAGTGCCAATATTGAGCGCGTAAAGCAGGAGCTGTCCGAGTACGAACTGATTCCGGAAGATTGGGGCGGAAGCACGGTATTTTGTCCGGTATCTGCACATACTAAGGAAGGTATCGAGAACCTTTTGGAGATGATCCTTCTGACCGCAGAGGTACTTGAGTTAAAGGCAAATCCGAAGCGTAATGCGAGAGGCCTTGTCATTGAGGCTCGTTTGGATAAGGGACGCGGTGCAGTTGCCACCGTTCTGGTACAGAAGGGTACCTTAAAGGTTGGTCAGCCGATTGCATGCGGAAGTTGCTACGGCAAAGTGCGTGCAATGATTGACGACCAGGGAAGAAGAGTCAAGGAAGCGGGACCGTCCACACCGGTGGAGATTCTCGGACTTTCATCGGTACCGGAGGCAGGCGAGACATTCGTTGCCATGGATACGGAGAAGGAGGCAAGAGCATTTGCCGAGACCTATATTTCCGAAGGCAAGAACCGTCTGATCGAAGATACCAAGGCGAAGATGTCGCTGGATGATCTGTTCTCGCAGATTCAGTCCGGTAACGTCAAGGAACTGGATATTATTGTTAAGGCAGATGTACAGGGTTCTGTGGAGGCTGTAAAGCAGAGTCTGGAGAAGCTGTCCAACGAAGAGGTAGTAGTAAAAGTAATTCACGGCGGTGTCGGTGCCATCAACGAGTCCGATGTCAGCCTTGCATCCGCATCCAATGCAATCATCATCGGATTCAACGTTCGTCCGGATCCGATGGCGAAGACAACAGCGGACAAGGAGAACGTCGATATGCGGCTCTACAAGGTCATCTACAATGCTATCGAGGATGTAGAGGCGGCAATGAAGGGAATGCTCGACCCGATCTTCGAGGAGAAGGTGCTCGGTCATGCGGAGGTGCGTCAGATCTTCAAGGCATCCGGAATCGGAAATATCGCAGGTTCCTATGTGCTTGACGGTGTGTTCCAGAGAGGCTGCAAGGTTCGTATTTCCCGCGCCGGAGAGCAGATCTTCGAGGGCAATCTGGCATCCTTAAAGCGTTTCAAGGACGATGTGAAGGAAGTAAAAGCCGGATACGAGTGCGGTCTTGTCTTTGAAGGCTTTAATGACATTGCAGAGCTTGATATCGTTGAGGCATACACGATGGTGGAGGTACCGCGTTAACAGACGTTTTGCGTGTATGGAAGGAGCTAGAAATTGAGAAAAAACAGTATTAAAAATACCCGGATCAACGGGGAAGTGCTGCGCGAGTTGTCGAATATCATCCGCGGGGAGATCAAGGACCCGCGGATCAATCCGATGACCAGCGTGGTCACCGTGGAGGTTGCACCGGATCTGAAAACGTGCAAGGCTTATATCAGCGTGCTCGGGGATGAGGAATCCCAGAAGGCAACGCTCGCAGGTCTTAGAAGTGCGGAGGGGTACATTCGCAGGCAGCTTGCCCACAGCATCAACCTTAGGAATACGCCGGAGATCACATTTGTGCTGGATCAGTCCATCGAGTACGGTGTGCGCATGTCCAAGATGATTGACGATGTGACAAAGGATATTCCTGATCGGGCGGATGAGGCGGAAGAGGAAACAGAAGAATGACGAATTTTGATGATTTTCTGGCAGAGGTTCATACGGTTGCCATCGGCGGACACATCCGTCCCGATGGTGACTGTGTGGGCTCCTGCCTTGCTACTTATAATTACATTAAAACATGGTATCCCGACATTGATGTGACGGTTTATCTGGAGCCGATTCCCAATATTTTCAAATTTATGGCGCGCTCCAATGAGATCGTCTCCGATTTTTCCGGGGATACGGTATACGATCTGTTTATCGCGCAGGACTGCGGGGATACGGGACGTCTGGGCGGTGCGGCGCATTTCTTTGAGCAGGCGAAGCATACCGTCTGTGTGGATCACCACATCAGCAACCAGAGCTTTGCACAGGACAACTACATTTTCCCGCAGGCAAGTTCCGCGTCGGAGCTTGTCTATGAACTGCTTCCAAAGGAGCGCATCACAAAGGAGATTGCCGAGTGCATTTATACCGGAATGGTACATGATACCGGCGTCTTCCAGTATTCGTGTACGTCGAGAAAGACGATGGAGATCGCCGGAGCGCTGATGGAGTGCGGGATCAATTATCCGAAGATTGTGGATGATACCTTCTACACAAAGACATACAACCAGAACCGCATTATGGGGCTTGCACTGTTAAAGAGCAGGCTGCACCTGAACGGAAAATGTATTTCCAGCGTGATCACGGAGGAGGAGATGACGCAGTATGACGTGCTGCCAAAGCATCTGGACGGCATTGTGAATCAGCTCCGCGTGACCAAGGATGTGGAAGTGGCAGTCTTTTTGTATGAGACGGGAGACGGCACGTTTAAGGCGAGCACCAGATCCAGGGAAGTGGTGGATGTCTCGAAGGTGGCGGTAAAGTACGGCGGTGGCGGACACATCCGGGCAGCCGGATTTTCCATGACTGGCGATGCGGATGCCATCATCGAACAGATTATTTCGGATCTGGCAGAACAGATAAAGTGAGAAAAAAGCAGTATGATGAATGGAATTATCAATATCTATAAGGAAAAGGGATTTACCTCGTTTGACGTCGTGGCTAAGCTTCGGGGGATCTTAAAGACCAGAAAGATCGGACACACGGGAACGCTGGATCCGGATGCGGAGGGGGTGCTCCCGGTGTGTATCGGCAAGGCGACGAAGATCTGCGAACTGCTGACGGACAAGACGAAGGAATACGAGGCTGTCATGCTGCTTGGAAGAACGACGGACACGCAGGATGTGACGGGCGAGACCCTGACGCAGCAGGAGGTGCGCTGCAGTGCAAAGGAAGTGGAAAAAGCGGTTCTCTCGTTTGTAGGTGATTATATGCAGGTGCCGCCGATGTATTCTGCCTTAAAGGTTGACGGCAGGAAGCTGTGTGATCTGGCACGGGCCGGCGTGACCGTGGAACGTGCGGCGCGTCCGGTTCATATTTTTTCCATCGAGATCCTTTCGATCGAACTGCCGCGTGTCAGGATGCGTGTCTGTTGTTCCAAGGGAACGTATATCCGCACGCTCTGCCAGGATGTGGGGGAGGTGCTCGGCTGCGGTGCGTGCATGGAATCGCTGCTCCGCACGAGAGTCGGAGAGTTCGCGCTTGCGGACGCCATAAAGCTGTCCGAGGTGGAGGCGTACGTGATTGCACACAGGTCGGATGCGACGGAGACAGAAGAACTGCAGCTTCCGTTCCTTCAGGCGGTGGATACCGTCTTTCTAAAATATGAGAGCGCGACGGTGGACGGACAGTTCCGCAAATATTTATATAACGGAAACCGGCTGCGCCCGGAGATGTTTTTGGAGGAACATGAGAGTATGAGAATGGCGCCGGTCCGCGTCTACGACGATGAAGGCGCATTTTTCGGCATTTATGAATATCAGGCGGAAAAGGAAGACTATAAACCATTAAAGGTGTTTAAGTAGATCATGAAATATATCAGGAACACAACGGATTTTTATATAGAAGAGAATACGGTACTTTCTCTCGGCAAGTTTGACGGGATTCACAGGGGGCATGAGCAGCTGCTGCAGTATTTTGCAAAGAAAAAGGACGAAGGTCTCGCGGGAGCGATTTTTACCTTCGACATTCCACCTCGCAGAAATGTGCAGAATGTGGAGGCGAAGGTGCTGACCACGAATGAGGAAAAAAGGCACATGTTTGAGCACCTGGGGATTGATTATGTGGTGGAGTGCCCGTTTACGCAGGAGATCATGTGCATGGAGCCGGAGGATTTCATCGCTAAGATTGTGCGGCAGCTTCATGTAAAGTGCATGGTTGTGGGGGAAGACTTTCATTTCGGACATAACCGCAGGGGCGATTACCATATGCTGCGGCAGTATGCCGGAAAATACGGATACGAAGTGATCGTTGTGGAGAAAATAAAAGAAGACAGCCGGGACATCAGCAGCACGTTCGTGAGGGAAGAGATCGCAGCCGGGAATATCGAGAAGGCAAATCATCTTCTGGGATACCGTTACTTTGTGACCAGCAGAGTCCTGCACGGCAACCAGATCGGAAGAACGATCGGGATTCCGACCATCAACCAGCTGCCGCCGAAGGAGAAGCTGCTGCCGCCGAACGGTGTCTACGTGACGGAGGCATACATCGGAGACCGGTGGTACCGCGGCATCAGCAACGTGGGGTGCAAGCCTACGATTGAGGGAGAGTATCCTGTCGGGGTGGAGACACATCTGCTGGATTTCGCGGAAGATGTCTACGATAAGATGGTGACGGTGGAGTTCTTAAGCAGAGTCCGCAGCGAGCGGAAATTTGCATCGATTGAGGCGCTCAAAGAGCAGATGCAGAACGATGTTGCCTATGGCCGTGCCTATTTTGAAAAACACACCTCGTAATAATTATTACATAAATGTTACAAAAATATGTTGACATCGTAAAAAATCGTTGCTATACTGGACGTTAGATTTAAAAATGAGCACAAACTAGAATTGCGCAGGAGACGGCGCAAGAATGGAGAGTCATATGAAAGCACGATTAGCGAGAATCGCAGGTTTGGTCCTGGCGGGAACTCTGGTGGTTTCCACAGCGGCAATAGATCAGAAGTCAAAGAATACAGATGCGGATACCAGTGCAACCGTGGCGTCCGGTGTTACCAGCGCACTGTCCGGAAGTCTCAGTGACGCGGCGATGGGCGTGGCCGGTGTTTCCGGAATGGACATTGCAAGAACGGCACAGGGACAGGAAGCGGTTGAAGAGGGCACCGAATCAGCAGAGGCGGGTGTGGATGTGGATGCATCGACGTCTTCTGCCGCTGCCGGAGTATCGGCAGAGCTTGCAGATGCAGCAGCCGCGGCCTCACAGGCGCAGGACGAACTTACAGAGACGGAGAGCACAGAGGAGCAGACAGAGAGTACAGAGCAGGATGCCGCACAGCAGGCGGCGAGCGCTTACGGATATACCAATCTCGGTGTGGCGAATGTTGAGGGCAATCTCAACGTCCGTGCAGCGGCAGGCACTGATGCAGATGTCGTGGGCAAGATGCCGAACAACGCAGGATGTGAGATCCTCGGCGTGGAAGGCGAATGGACACAGATTAAGTCCGGTTCCGTGGAAGGTTATGTAAAGTCGGAGTATCTTCTGACCGGAGATGCGGCGCTTGCCAGAGCGGATGAGGTAAAGCAGACGCTTGCCACCGTGACGACGACAACCCTTTACGTCAGAGAGCAGCCGAACACCGACTGCGCGATTGTCACAATGATGCCGCAGGGCGAGGAACTCGAGGTGCTCGAGGTGCTTGACGGATGGGTGAAGATCAACGTCGACAGTGATGAGGGATATGTCTCTTCCGATTATGTAGAGATCTCGACAGAGCTTTTAAAGGCGATGACCATGACTGAGATCCGGTATGGACAGGGTGTTTCGGATGTGCGTGTATCGCTGGTGCAGTATGCGACACAGTTTGTCGGCAATCCGTATGTATGGGGTGGCACAAGTCTGACCAGAGGTGCGGACTGCTCCGGTTTTGTCATGAGCGTATTTGCCAACTACGGCATTTCCCTTCCGCATTCTTCCGGCGCGCAGTCGAATTGTGGAACGAAGATTTCGGCCTCTGAGGCACAGCCGGGAGATCTGTTCTTCTACGGAAACGGAAGCCGCATCAACCACGTGGCAATCTACATCGGCAACGGACAGGTGGTACATGCAAGTTCACCGAAGTCCGGCATCAAGATTTCCGGTGCCTATTACCGTACGCCGGTCAAAGTTGTGCGTGTGATCAATAATTAAAAAGTTGTTTACAAGCGTATGCAGCTATGCTATAATGCGAGAGTATGAGTTCAGCCCATATTCGGTAAATGGACACTCCAACCTTTTACTGAGTATCATACACAGTCGGGCGATGGGCCCAAAGGGCCCGGTATGGCAGAAGCCATCCAAACAGAATATTATAAGGAGGATCAGAACATGATCGCAAAGGACAAGAAGCAGAACATTATCGCAGAGTATGGAAGAACACCGAATGACACAGGTTCACCGGAGGTACAGGTTGCTCTTTTGACAGCACGTATCGAGGAGCTTACCGCTCACTTAAAGGAGAACCCGAACGATCATCACTCCAGAAGAGGTCTTTTAAAGATGGTTGGTCAGAGACGTGGTTTACTTGCTTACTTAAAGAAAGTAGATATCGAGAGATATCGTGCTTTAATCGAGCGTTTAGGTCTCAGAAAATAAGATGTCCAAAGCGGGCAGACATGCCCGCTTATCAATAGAGCGGAGAGCTTCCCCGCTCTATTTTTACTGTATGGAGGCACTTCCGTGCAGCATGGCAATCTGACAGAAGCGTATCCCCGAGACCACTGAAATATAGATACGTGCAGTGTATGTATTTCAGTAGTTTCGGTGCTTCTGCAGAGTGGTTTTGCGGGATCCTTCCGGCAGAACCGAAGAAGAGAATGAAAGAGAATCAGAAAAGGAGAATTCGCATGTACAAAAGTTTTTCGATGGAACTTGCAGGCAGAACACTTACCGTTGATATCGGAAGAGTCTGCGCACAGGCAAATGGAGCAGCTTTATTAAAATATGGAGAGACGACCGTGCTTTCTACCGTGACGGCATCGGACAAGCCGCGTGACGGCATTGATTTCTTCCCGCTTTCCGTAGAATACGAGGAGAAGATGTATTCGGTTGGCAAGATCCCGGGAGGATTCAACAAGAGAGAGGGTAAGGCATCCGAGAATGCAATCTTAACCTCCCGCGTGATCGACCGCCCGATGCGTCCGTTATTCCCGAAGGATTACCGCAACGACGTGACGATCAACAACATGGTAATGTCTGTAGATCCGGCATGCCGTCCGGAGATCGTTGCCATGATTGGTTCCGCACTGGTTACCACAATTTCCGATATCCCGTTTGCAGGTCCGTGTGCAACGACGCAGATGGGTATGGTGGACGGAGAGTTCATCGTGAATCCTTCCCAGAAGGAGTGGGACAAGGGTGATCTGCAGCTGACCGTGGCATCCACAGCAGAGAAGGTGATCATGATCGAGGCAGGCGCCAATGAGATCCCGGAGGACAAGATGATCGAGGCGATCTACAAGTGCCATGATGTAAACCAGACGATCATCGCGTTTGTCAATAAGATCGTGGAAGAGGTTGGCAAGCCGAAGCATGAGTATACAAGCTGCGCAATTCCGGATGAGATGTTTGCGGCAATCAAGGAACTGGTTCCTCCGGCACAGATGGAGGAGGCTGTATTCACAGACGAGAAGCAGCAGCGTGAGGAGAATATCCGCGAGATTACGGACAAGCTGGCAGAGGCTTTCGCAGACAATGAGGAGTGGCTTGCTGTTCTGGGCGAGGCAGTTTACCAGTATCAGAAGAAGACTGTCCGCAAGATGATCTTAAAGGATCATAAACGTCCGGATGGACGTGCCATCAACCAGATCCGTCCGCTGGCAGCAGAGGTGGATCTGATCCCGAGAGTACACGGCTCTGCGATGTTTACACGTGGACAGACACAGATCTGCGATGTGGTGACACTTGCACCGCTCTCCGAGGTTCAGAAGATCGACGGACTGGATGAGAATATTACGACGAAGAGATACATCCATCAGTACAATTTCCCGGCATATTCGGTAGGCGAGACCAAGGTATCCCGCGGACCGGGACGCCGTGAGATCGGTCACGGTGCGCTCGCTGAGAAGGCACTTATGGCAGTGCTTCCTTCCGAGGAGGAATTCCCGTATGCCATCCGTGCAGTGTCCGAGACATTCGAGTCGAACGGATCTACTTCCATGGCGTCGACCTGTGCGTCCTGCATGTCCTTAATGGCTGCCGGAGTACCGCTCAAGGCTATGGTGGCAGGTATTTCCTGCGGTCTTGTGACCGGGGATACCGATGACGATTACATTGTCCTGACAGATATCCAGGGTCTCGAGGACTTCTTCGGAGATATGGACTTTAAGGTAACCGGTACACACAAGGGTATTACCGCTATCCAGATGGATATCAAGATTCATGGTCTGACCAGACCAATCGTAGAGGAAGCCATCGCAAGAACGAGAGAGGCGAGAATCTACATTATGGATGAGGTAATGTCCAAGGCAATTGCAGAGCCGCGCAAGCAGGTGAGTGAGTATGCACCGAAGATCGTCCAGATCCAGATTGATCCGGAGAAGATCGGTGACGTGGTTGGACAGAGAGGCAAGACGATCAATGAGATCATTGCCCGCACCGGCGTGAAGATCGACATCACAGATGACGGTTCCGTATCCGTATGCGGTACGGAAGCGGAGATGATGGATAAGGCCATTGAGATGATCCGGATTATCACAACCGATTTCAAGGAAGGACAGATCCTTACCGGAACGGTAGTGAGCATCAAGGAGTTCGGCGCATTCTTAGAGTTTGCACCGGGCAAAGAAGGCATGGTTCACATTAGCAAGATCGCAAAGGAGCGCATCAACCATGTGGAGGATGTACTGACCCTTGGCGATAAGGTGAAGGTGGTATGCCTTGGCAAGGATAAGATGGGAAGAATCAGCTTCTCCATCAAAGATGTTCCGGCGGAAGCATAAAGCAGTCATGCACCGGTAATTGCATAACAGAAATGAAGTGCCTTTTCTATGGCTTTGCATAAGCTATAAGAAAAGGCATTTTTTTATGAATCGGGTCAGAAAAATCATCCATACGGATTATGCATATAAAGCAGGTTTGAGCGGGAAAAATGTAACCGTGGCGATTATGGATACCGGAATTGTTCCGCATGTGGATTTCGGGAACAGGATCCGCTATTTTGGGGATTTCTGTGAAGGAAAGACGGGACTGTACGACGACAACGGCCACGGCACGCATGTGTCCGGAATCGTGGCGGGCAGTGGCGAGGCATCGAGAAAAAAATACGGGATGCCGGTTTGCCACGGCATTGCACCGCAGGCGGATATCGTGATGTTAAAGGTGCTAGACGCCAAGGGGAACGGAAACACCAGAGATGTTCTGGCGGGAATGGAGTGGATTGCAAAGAACCAGCAGGAATATCAGATCCGCCTGTTGAATATTTCCGTTGGAATGCTTCCAAGCGCGGGAGAGCGGGAACAGCAGGAACTTCTTAGCGCGGTGGACGATCTCTGGGACAGGGGGATCATGGTTGTCGCGGCAGCCGGAAATAACGGTCCTAAGGATAATTCGGTGACCATTCCCGGAATCTCAAGAAAGATTGTAACGATTGGAAGCAGTGACGACGGAAAGAGCGAGCCGGGGAAGCGGGGGCTTAAGACGGGGTACAGCAGCAACGGTCCGACGGCATGCTGTATTGTAAAGCCGGAAATCCTGGCTCCGGGCACGGCAATTAAAAGCTGCGGCAGGGAAAAAAACGGATACCAGGTAAAGAGCGGGACTTCCATGGCGGCGCCGGTTGTCACGGGTGCACTGGCGCTTGCATTTCAGAAGTATCCGTATCTGTCGCCGGCGGAGATGAAGCTGCGCCTGTACGAGAGAGCGTATCCGCGGGGAGAGCAGCTTGGCAGAAAATGCTGGGGAATGATTCATGTCGACCATCTGGTGAGAGGCTGAAGAGGAGCGGGAGGCTGAAGAAAATAGAATGCTGCAAGACGGAAAGGAAGGGAAGGGGAGGGGACGTGACCGGCGGTTGACATTTTATATGAAAAAACGTAAGATAAAGGATACGGTTTTGAAAGGGAGGAGACTTATGAAGAAGATTGCACACCTTCTGATGGGAAGATTGACCATTGTCGGGGTTTCGATATTGCTGCAGATCTGCTGGCTGTTTCTGGTGCTGTGGAAATTCAGCTATCAGTTCACCTATGCGAACCTGATAATCCGCGCTGCGGCGATTGTTCTGGTGCTTGTGATTGCGAACAAGTGGGAGAATCCGGCGAATAAACTTTCCTGGACGTTTCTGATTCTGTTGTCGCCGATCCTTGGAATCATGCTGTATTTCCTGTTTGGACGCTCCGGTCTGACGAAGCACACCAGAGAACAGATGGATGCCGTGAACCGGAAAGTGGATGCCTGCATGCCGGTAGACGAGGAGGCGGTCCGGCTGCTGCAGGAGGCGGATCCATCGGTCTTACGACAGTCAAAATATATTGCGGACTGGGGACATTTTCCGGTCTACCGGAATACCGCCACAAAGTATTATGAGAGCGGGGAGGCGATGTTCCCGGATATGCTTGCAGCGTTGGAGAGCGCGGAACACTTTATTTTTCTGGAGTATTTCATCATCGAGGAGGGACATATGTTCCACCAGATCGAGGATATCCTGGAGAAAAAGGTCAAAGAGGGCGTGGAGGTACGCCTGATCTACGATGATGTCGGCTGCATCGGCACACTGCCGCCGCGGTATTATAAGCAGCTTCAGAAAAAGGGCATCAAGTGCGCTGCCTTTAATCCGTTCCGGCCGTTGCTCTCGGTAATCATGAACAACCGGGATCACCGGAAGATTTTTGTGGTGGACGGCGCGGTCGGTTTTACGGGCGGGATCAATCTGGCAGATGAATATATCAATGAGGTAAAACGGTTCGGCTACTGGAAGGACACCGGCGTGCGCATCGAGGGCGAGGCGGTCTGGAGTCTGACCAGCATGTTTTTGTCCATGTGGAATTACATCGTCCATTCCACGGAAGATTACAGCCGGTTTATGCCGGCACAGCATCAGAAAGCACCCTTTGAGAATGACGGGTTCGTGCAGCCGTACGGTGACAGCCCTCTGGATCATGAGAATGTGGGCGAAAATATTTACCTGAATATCATAAACAGGGCAAAGAATTACGTCTATATCTTCACACCGTATCTGATCATTGACCATGAGATGCTGACGGCGCTCTGCAACGCGGCGAAGGACGGTGTGGACGTGCGGATTGTGACGCCGGGGATTCCGGACAAGAAGATGATTTTCCTGCTCACGCAGTCCTACTATGCACCGCTCATACAAAGCGGGGTAAAAATTTATCAGTACACGCCGGGATTTATTCACGCAAAATGTTTTGTCTGTGACGATGAGATCGCAACGGTGGGCAGCGTGAATCTTGACTTCCGCAGCCTGTATCTGCATTTCGAGTGCGGCGTTTTCTTCTACCGCTCCGCGGTTGTGGCACAGGTAAAGGAAGACTGCCTGAATACGTTTGCGTGCTCAGAGCAGATGACGGCAGAGTTCTGCAGAAACCGGCCGGTACCGGTACGGCTTCTGCAGAGTGTGCTGCGCCTGCTGGCACCGCTATTATAATAGAAAAAAGTCAGGTCAGAAGATAGAAAAGCGCCATCTTGAAATAATCGCGGTATGAGGCGGCGTGAACATCCGCAGTGTAACGGATATTCACGGAGCCGAGTTCCCTGCCGCCTGCGGAGTAGACAACCCTGCCGGCCACGTCACCCTTTCTGACAGGTGCTGTGACCGTCTCGGGGAGAATCTGCTCTTTTTTTACATCAGAGAGGTCCTCGCCTTTTACAGACAGGTAGGAGAAGGGAGAGTCGTAGGCGAGACCGACGGCGGTTTCGGTGCCCTTTGTCACAGGAAGATCGGGCAGAGCGTCCGTGTTTTCATCCGTGTACAGGCGGCATTTTCCGAATCCGTAATTTAAAAGCGTGGTGGCATCTGCAAAGCGCACTTTGTAATCGGGCGCTGCCATGACGACGGCGATCAGTTCCAGACCGTCTTTTTCTGCGGTGGCAGACACGCAGTATTTGGCGAGACTGGTGGAACCGGTCTTTAATCCGGTGGCATACTCATACTGCCGGATGAGTTTGTTGGTGTTGGTCAGACCGAATTCCGAACTTCCCTTTGCCGTGACATGGGTGATGTTTTCCATCCAGATGGTGCAGTAGTTGTGGATTTCGGGATGGTTTACGGTGAGTTCGCGGGACATAAGGGCGACGTCGTAGGCGCTTGTCATGTGCCCTTCCGTATCGAGACCACAGCAGTTGACAAAGGTGGTGTCTTTCATGCCGAGCCCTCTGGCACGCTCGTTCATCTGACGGACGAATTCGGATTCGGAACCGCAGAGATATTCCGCCATGGCGACGCAGGCATCGTTGGCGCTCGCAACGCTGATACATTTGATCATGGTCTCTACGGTCTGGGTCTCCCCAGGCTCTAAGAACACCTGTGAGCCGCCCATGCTTGCAGCGTATTCCGACACGGTCACCGTGTCGGTCAGGGAGATCTGTCCGCGCTCTATGGCATCGAAAATGAGAATCAGGGTCATGATTTTTGTGATACTTGCGGGATGCCGGATTTCATGTGCGTTTTTTTCGTAGACCACAGTTCCGGTGGACGCCTCCATCAGAAGAACGCTCGGCGCCGAGACGGAAAGGTCGGCTTCGCTGTTTTCCGCCGCAAGAACGGGAGAAGAGAGAGTGAGGGTGCAGCATAACAGAAAAGAAAGAAACTGCTTCAAGGTATTCTCCAGGATTCTTTTTGTTACTATTGTAGAGGAAGAACCTGTACATTATGCAGCGTGCACAAAAAGAAATTGGCATCCCGCGGGAAACTCTCATTTGAAACACTAATTATAGTAGAGAAGATTGTGCGAAAATACTAAATATAGGAAAAAACCTTGAATTTTTCGAGGAAACAATGTAAAATTGATACGTTGAAGATGTGGCAGAGAGGTTCTGCCGCCGGAGAGGATAAGAGAATCAGATGGAAATGACCGTAAAACTGCAGGTATTTGAGGGACCTTTAGATCTGCTTTTGCACTTGCTCGAGAAGAATAAAGTAAATATCTATGATATTCCGATTGTGGAGATCACGAATCAGTATATGGAATACATCGCAGAGATGAAGCGTCAGGATCTGAATGTGGTAAGCGAATTTCTTGTCATGGCGGCGACACTCATTGACATCAAATCCCGCATGCTTCTTCCGGCTCCGGAGACGGAGGACGAGGAAGAAGAGGATCCGCGTGCGGAACTGGTACAGCAGCTTTTGGAGTACAAGATGTACAAATGTATGGCATACGAGCTGCGTGACCGCCAGATGGATGCGGAGCGTGTCCTTTTTAAGGAGCCGACCATTCCGCCGGAGGTGGCAGAGTATGAGGAGCCGGTCAACATGGAGGAGCTCGTCTCGGATGTAACGCTTGCCAGATTGAATGAGATTTTTAAGTCCATCATGAAAAAGCAGGTGGACAAGATTGATCCGATCCGTTCCAAGTTCGGCAAGATTGAGAAGGAAGAGGTATCGCTTTCGGACAAGATGGCATATCTGGAGAATTACTGCCTGACGCACAGCCGGTTCAGTTTCCGCAGTCTCCTTGAGGCACAGGCGGGCAAGATGGAGATCATTGTCACGTTTCTCGCCATTCTGGAACTGATGAAGACAGGCAAGATATTTATATCACAGGAACACACCTTTGATGATATTCTGATTCAGTCAAAGATTGTGGCATAGAGTTGGAGTTTTCGGGATGAATGAAAAGAATTACGAGGCGATCATTGAGGCGATCCTCTTTACGATGGGAGAATCGGTAGAGCTGGACAAGATCGCCGCAGCCATAGAACTGGATAAAAAAGAGACAAAAGCGATCATTGAGAAGATGATGAAGCACTACGAGAATCCGTCCATCGGTGTGAAGATTATTGAGCTGGACGATGCGTATCAGATGTGCACCAAAAGCGAGATGTACGAATATCTGATCAAGATTGCGAGACAGCCAAAGCGCCATGTCCTGACGGATGTTCTTCTGGAGACGCTGTCCATCATCGCCTATAAGCAGCCGATCACCAAGGTGGAGATCGAGAAGATCCGCGGTGTTTCCTGCGATCACGCGGTGAACAAGCTGGTGGAATACAATCTGGTATGCGAGCTTGGCAGACTGGATGCACCGGGGCGCCCGCTGCTCTTCGGAACGACGGAAGAGTTCCTACGAAGCTTTGGGGTACAGTCAATCGACGAACTCCCGGTATTAAATCCGGTGCAGGTGGAGGAATTTAAGCAGGAGGCGGAAGCCGAGATGCATATGAAGCTTGATATATAGAACATAAAAGAAATCCTGGTGCAAATCTGTGAGAGACGGATAATAAGGAATTGCCGCAACAAGCATAGACCGCTTTGGGTGATAAGTAATATTATCAGAAGACCACACCGTGGGATTTCAGATGGAAATGCAGGTGGAAATTCGGTTCAAAAAATGTGGCATTTCTAACCAACCGGATGTTTGCATCTTCGATGATCCGTGTCTTTCCAAGTTTGGAGCACTCCGCGGGTC
>OGFF01000265.1_pt1 | contig 78278 bp, 87 predicted proteins | sample 1570751 | NCBI WGS metagenome assembly OGFF01 (sample SAMEA2581951, study PRJEB24529) | metagenome | biome: Human gut stool | place: China | collected 2011 | reverse complement strand
ATTAGAAAAATTATAAATGAAGATATGGATAATGTTATTCATAAAGATGAGATTAAACCTATTTTAGAACAAATAAAAGCTCTTAATCATGATTTAGTAAGAGCTAGAAATTTTATGATTATGAATAGAATTCACAATGGTGAAGAACTATTAGAAAAAGTACTTACCGAAATAAGAACCCTACAAAGTGTCCTAGATAAAGAGCAATACTAATACACAAGTACTGCTCTTTTATGTAAAAAGACTAGTTATATTTCAAACTAGTCTCATTGATAAATTATAATTTATTAATTATTACAATCTCCTTCGGTATATTCCATAGAATAATCACCAATTAATATATTTTTATCATTTTTAGTAGTATTACATACTATCATAGTTATATCTTTATTTTTAGATTTGTAAATTTTTGTTCCTCCATCTTTCAGTGTGGCTTTTAACTCTAATTTATCAGTAATATGTTTTATACCATCATCAAGTGTTTGAAATGCAGTTGAAAGATAAGTTTTCAAAGTAATATCTTTATCTTGATCTTTAATATAAAGCTCTCCAATATTTCCTGCCAAATAAATTGTACGATCATTAGTAGTATAATAATCATTAAATCTAATATCAGTGTGACTTTCTGGTTTTGTTATATAAAAATCAAACGCTGATGTTGTATAAGGACCACCTTGTTCAAATTTGACATATTTTGGATTTATATTAGCATTTTTTATAAACTCTTCCTGTTTTGTTTTACTATTATCTATGAGAGTAACGACAACAACATTATTACTTTCATCTAGTGAGCAAGAACCTAAATTACTATGATCAGTAGTTTCACTTCCAAAATAATCACTTACTTTCTTATAAGTATCTTTTAGGTTATCAGTATTATCTATTATAGGCAAAGTATGAGTTTCCCATTTAAAGCGAGTTGTTTGTGTTACACCGTCATAAATATCAGTTTCTACGAAAACTCCTATATGTTTTTTATGAGAGTTTGAATAAGTTTTTGTTATTCTTATAATAGGACTATTATTAAATACTATAGCTTGGGTTGTATCCAAGATTATTAATCCTACAAAAACACCAATAATTATTAAAGTAATTTTTAAACTTTTTTTCATAATCAATCCTCCTAACAAACTAATTATCTTTAGTCTTTTACTTCTATATATAATTATATCATAGAAATTGACATTTTAATTATTAAAATTTGTTATTTAAGGAAAAATGATGTATAATCATATATAGAAAGAAAGCGAGTTCGTAAGATGTATTTAAACCGCTCCAATTTAAAAAGAATACTATGTTTTTAAAGACATAGTTTTTTTATTGAAACACACCCATCATTTGCTTGAAAATATCAAAGAAATCTTGTTTTTTTATAATATTTAAATATCTTGAATAATAAATCTGCATCTACTATATTTTATATTTTGTTTTTCAATATTTTTATCATAATTACTTTCTAGTATACAATCAAAATAAATTAAACCATTTTACTTGAACACAATATCTATCTTTTTCGTGTTTAGGATTATTATTTAAGTTTTTTGCTTTTGCTTGGCAAAATAAATCACTAAAATGTACACCATTATGATAATCCTCAGAATGTTTTAAAAGTATTTTTAAAATATCTCCACTTGAAATAAATAAAAAATCATCAACTACCCCATAGATAATACCATCGATAGCCTCATACGAATTATTCCCTTGAAGTATAAACCTATATATACATTTTTTAAGAAGTTTTCTATTACTAAAACATTTATTTATATCTTCGATGTCTTGTAAATGAGTTTCCTTATATTCCATAGAACTCATTCTAACTTTTCCTTTACCATTTGTTGTACCATCAGAATAATTATATCTTAAGTATTTATAAATAATATCTTTTTTGATATAATTTTTATAAGTTGGTGAATAAATGAAAAATATAAATTATGAAGCCCTAAAAGGTGATGAACATGTGTGTAAATCTTGGAGTTTAATGCCATTTAAGATTGATGATAATTATGAGTATATATCTAAAAATATTATATTCAATTTTTTTAGTACGATTATTTTAATACCAATTGCAATAATATTATACTTTTTTAATAAAATGTTTTTAGGATTTGAAATCGAAGGTAAAGAAAATAAAATAAAAGATTCTGGCTTTGTATCTGTATCAAACCATATTCATTATTTAGATTGCACATTTATTGGACTTATTAATTTTCCAAATAGAGTTTACTACCCAACAATTCAAGAAAATTTCAAAATTCCATTTGTTAGACATTTAATAAAATTATTATGTGCTATTCCAATTCCTAAAGAAAGAAAACATAAAGATAAATTTTATAAACAAATTAATGAAGCGTTAGAAAAAAATAATATATTACATATGTACCCTGAAGGTTCTTTATGGCCCTATTATGAAAACATTCGTGATTTTAAATATGGTGCATTTAAAATAGCAGTTGAAGCAAATAAACCTATTCAACCTATTCGTTTCGTTTTTGTAAATCCTAATGGCATTCAAAAATTATATAAGAGGAAAAAATGTATACACGCAATTATTCTTCCTGCAATATACCCAGATGAAGCATTAGAATATAAAGAAAGAATCGAAGACTTAAGAAATAAAACATATGATGCAATTTGCAAAGGAGGAAATTAAGTGAAAGTACTAATATTATCTTGTTCTACAGGTGGTGGTCATAATTCTTGTGCAAACTACATAAAAGAGGAACTAATATTAAATAATATAGAATGTAATTTTATAGATTTTTTTGATATTTTTGGAAAGAATGCTAAGAAAATGTCTTCGGATATTTATTTAAAAACTTTAGGTAATAATGGAAAAATATTTAAAAATGTTTATAAGGCTGGAGAATTTGTTAGCAAAAGTAAACTTCAAAGTCCAGTATATTTATTTAATAAAATGTTTAAGAAAAAACTTTATGAATACATTCAAAAAAATAATTATACTCTTGTAATTACAACACATTTATTTCCCTCACTTACACTTACTGCCATAAATAATGATAAAAAATATAAACATATTCCCTTTTTATTCGTGGCTACAGATTATGAGCCTTGTCCTTTTATGGAAGAAGCAAACCCAGAATATTTTATAATGCAAAAGACTTTAGAAAATGCTTTTATACAAAAAGGTATTAGTGAAACAAATCTGCTAAATACTGGAATTCCTGTATCGAGTAATTTTATTAAAAATGCTAAATCAATACGTAGGGAATATAACATTTCAGATGATGAAAATGTAATCTTAATAATGCTTGGTAGTATGGGCTTCGGAGAAATTGATAATATAATTAATCCTTTATTAAAGGAAAACATTAAAATTATAGTAATATGTGGAACTAATAAACAGTTATATGAAAAATTAAATGAATATAAAAATGATAATCTTATTGTTATAGGTTTTACTAAAAACATTAATGTTTTTATATATTCATCAGACTATGTTTTATCTAAACCTGGAGGTCTTTCCTCAACTGAAATTGCCTCAATACATAAACCACTTTTACATATATATCCCATTCCAGGTATAGAAACATATAATACTTTATTTTTTGAAAATAACAAAATGAGTATAAAGTGTGATACAGATAAAGAAATTATTGATAATATAAAATACCTAATGAATAATGAGGATATTTGTAAAGAAATGATTCAAAATCAAAAGAAAATTATAAATGAAAATAGTGCTAGTGATTTAGTAAAATTTATTTTAGACCATTTTAATTAAAAAATGGTTTTTTCATGATATAATAACTATATATTTAAGATTTATTTAAGATAAAAAATATATAATTTATTAGGTGGTGAAGGATGAATATATTAATAATTGAGGATGAATTTAATTTAGCAGATGCAATCAAATCAATGCTAAAAAAAGAAAATTATATTATTAAAATATGTACAAATGGAACAGAGGGTGAGGATGAAGCCCTAAGTGGCATTTATGATCTTATACTTCTTGATGTAATGCTTCCAGGTAAAAATGGTTTTGAAATACTAAAAAGTATTCGAAAAGAAAATATAAATTCAAAAGTAATAATGCTTACTGCTAAAGCAAATATTGATGATAAAATGGAAGGTTTTAATGAAGGTGCAAATGATTATTTAACAAAACCATTTCATATGGATGAACTTTTTGCAAGAATAAAGCTTCAACTAAGTGATGGTAAAATAAAAAATGAATTAGCAACCTATGGTGATTTATCCCTTGATACTCATAAATTAATATTAGAAAATACAAATACAAAAGAAACAATTAATATAATTGGTAAAGAATATAATATTTTACTAATCTTATTAAATTCCCATGAAAGTATTATTTCCAAAGAACAATTATTTAGTAAAGTATGGGGTTATGATAGTGATTCTGAAATAAATACACTCGAAGCATATATGTCATTTATAAGAAAGAAATTAAAAAATATAAATTCGAAAGTTAAAATTAAAGTAATTCGAAATATAGGTTATAAATTGGAGTATCAAAATGAAAAAATTAAAATCTAAAGTTTTCTTTACAATATCAACCATTCTAACAATTTTTGTTTTTGCAGTATTTTTGATATCTAATGCTAGAACATACTCTGAAAAAAAAGAAAATGTTAAAAATGTGTTAGATAAAATGATTGAACTATCTGATAATACTAATAGTAATAATGTTTTTATGGATTTTACAGTTTATAACATAATTCTCGATGAAAATGGTATGTATAAAGAAACTGTTTCTCATACTTATGAAGATGTAATTGATATTGTAAAAATCAAAAATATAGCTAATAAAATAATTAAATATCACCACTCAAAATATTATATTGGAAATCTTTATAATGCAAAATATTCATATGCCTTTACTGATAATAATTCACTTATTTTAATGGATAACTCAGAAGTTAAAAATACACTTACAAAAACACTTATAACAACAAGTATAATATTTATATTTTTAGAGTCTTGTGTAATTTTAACATCATTTATCTTAACAAGTTGGATAACTGAACCAGTAAGTGAAAGCTTCGATAAACAAAAAAGATTTATAGCTGATGCCTCACACGAACTTAAAACGCCACTTACAGTAATTAATGCAAGTGTTGAAGCTTATTATAATGACAAAAATGAAAAATGGATTCACAATATAAAAGAGGAAACCGAAAAAATGAATAAACTTGTTATAGAACTATTAGATTTAGCAAAAATTGAGGCAAATAAAAAAATTCTTATGAAAGAGGAAAATTTATCAAAACTTACTGAAAATGAAATTTTAACATACGAGAGTTTATTTTATGAAAAAAAGATTAAATTAAAATATAACATTAAAAAGAATATAAAATATGCTTGTAATGGTGATTTAATTAGACAACTTCTTGGAATTCTAATTGATAATAGTATTAAACATACAAATGAAAATGGTAATGTTACCGTTAATTTATATAAATCTAATAAAGATATAATCCTTGAGGTAAAAAACGATGGTGATGAAATAAAAAAAGAAGATGAACAAAAAATATTTGAAAGATTTTATAAAATAGATGAATCGAGAAATAGAAATGAAAATAGATATGGACTAGGTCTTGCAATTGCAAAAGATATAGTTGAGAAACATAATGCTAAAATAAGTGCAAGTTCTAAAAAAGGAATTACTACATTTAAAGTTACTTTTTAAAAAAAAGTAATTTTTTTTAAGGTTTATTTAAGAATAAAGCATTATATTTAATTTGTAAGGAGGAAAGATGAAAGATAATAGAAAGACTATTCTTTATTCTATTAGTACATTTTTTATAGGTATTGTATTATCTTTAGCAGTTATTTATAATTTTCCAAGTATATTTTCAAAAACCATTGTAAAAGAGGAAAAGAATGTTACTATTACAGATACTGGTCTTAGTGAGTCCGTTGAAAAAGTATATAATAAAGTTGCTTTAATTAGTAATTATAGTATGGGTAAATTATCCGCTACAGGAAGTGGTTTTATTTATAAAATTGATGGTAATGATACTTATATTGTAACAAATCATCACGTAGTAGATGGTGGAACTACATTTAAAGTAACATATTCTGATGAAACTACATTAGATGCTACATTAGTGGGTAGCGATGAATATACTGATATTGCAGTTTTAAAGGTAAAAACAATTAATGGATTAGGAGCTGTTGAAATAAGTGATAGTAATAACATCAAAGCAGGAGATACAGTATTTGCTTTAGGCTCACCACTTGATAGTGCATATTCATTTACTGTTACAAGAGGTATAATTTCTGGTAAAGAAAGACTTGTGGAAATAACAAGTAATAACTCAAATATTTTATTAAAGGTAATTCAAACAGATGCAGCTGTTAATTCAGGTAACAGTGGTGGCCCACTTTGTAATGCTAACGGACAGGTTATTGGCGTAGTTAATGCCAAACTTTCTGGTTCTGGCATCGAGGGTATTGGTTTTGCTATTCCAATAGACACTGCTATAGAAAAAGCCAATGAAATAATTGGTGGTAATGAAAAAGAATATCCATATATTGGTGTTTCAATTGCGAGTGTTAGTGATGCAAAAAATGACTTTAGATATTATAGCTATGTAAAATCACTAGATATTGATGAAGGAATATTGGTTCTTGATGTAGAGAAAAATTCACCAGCTTATAAAAAGTTAAAAAAAGGTGATGTTATAACTAAAATTAATGATAGTGAAACAAATAATGCAGCTTATTTTAGATACGAACTATATAAATATAACATAAACGATGAAATAACAATAACTTATATACGTGATGGTAAAGTTGAAAGCACAAAAATTAAACTTTCTAAAAAAAATTCAAATATTTAAGTTTCATTTAAGGCAAATATTATATTATTAAATTGTGAAAAAGAAATAAAGTATTTTTCAAATCCATTAAAGGAGGTGGTTAAGTGAAAATAAACATTATCGGTGAAAATTCTAGTAATCGTATGAAACTATTAAAAAATTTAAATAAGGTTACTAAAAACGAAGATATTAATATAGAAATTAATGTTATCGATGATAAAGAAACATTATCTAAATATAAAGATAAAAATAAACCGATACTTATGATTAATGAAAAAATAATAAGTAATGGAAAAATTTTAACCGATAGAGAAATTAGAAATTATATAAAAATCTTTGCGTAAGTAATTAAAATAATAAAATCTCACAAACTCAAAAACAAAGGATATAGATAACCCTCTATATCCTTTTTAATTGGCTTTTCTTTTAAATCTTGTTACCAAAGTATTTAAAATTAGGAAAATCATTACAAATATAATCATTATAATAAGGTTTTTTAATACAAACTCATATGATGCTTTATCAAAATTTTGTAATGATGCAATATATTCATTATTATCTATAAAATAAAATGTTGGAAAAATGTGGGCAATTTTTAAAGCAAATGAAGGCATATATTTTACAGGTATAAAAGCACCACATAAGAATGCTGAACCAAGTGATATAACATTTACTACACCACTTATTGCACCTTTACTTTTTACTAGATTTGATATCAAGATTGCCATTGTAAAAGATACTATAAAAAATATAAACATATTTAAACTATATAAAAATCCATTAATATTTAAAATACTACTTTTTAATATTAAAAAACTAAGTATTAAATAAACTATAAAAATTATAAATGTAAATGTAAAGGAAGATATATATAAATAATTATTAAATGTTTTATAATTCATACCACTTAAGCTTGTTCTTTTACTAATTTTTTCATCATTAAAACTTGATAAAACTAAACATATTATATAAATTACAATAGCCATTATTGAATAACTTGAAAAATTATAAAATAAGGAAGTCTTAGTATTTAAACTTGTTTTATTTTCAATTACAACATCCGCTTTTTTATTTAAAGTATTATCTAATTTTTGAATAGCTAGTATTTTATCATTATATAAATTCATATATTTTGAAAAAACATCTAAGTATTTATTTAAAAGTTCACTTGCAATATATGAATCATAAGAATTATTGGTTTTTATATCAATATTAAATTCTTTTCCATTTTCTATTTTATTTTCAAATTCTTTTGGAATATAAATTACATAATTTGCATCTCTAAAAAAAACAGCATCATCTATATCATTTTCATCAGTAATATTTTTTACATTAGCATTTGTTTTTAAATATGATATTAAATTATCAGTTATTATACCACTTGAGTTATTAACTATTATAATATCTGGTTTTGAACTTATATATTCAAAACTATTTTTATTTGCTTTTAAATTCATTGTTCCAAATACAAGTAACATTACTGTGTATAAAATAATAATTCCAATATTTTTCTTAACAATTTTCCAGTAAGTTTTAAATATTGTCATACTTTTGCCTCCTTAAGGAATTCGAAGATATAAGTAGCATTATTATTGTAAAAATAATAAGACTTAATATATTAAAATAATAGCGATTATTAACTCCATAATAGTATAAAGAATAAAGACCATCAACAATCATATTACAGGGATTTAAATAATTTATTATTGGCATATTTTTATCAGTTACATATTTCATAGTTATTCCAGTCATTCCTGAAAAAAATGAAAGTGTCATAGTAATTGCAATTAAAATACCAAATTTATTATTACTATTTGTTTTAATAGTACTTGCAAGAAAAGTACCAAGTGATAGACTTGCAAGTAATCCAAAAAAAGTAAGAATAAAAACATATAATAAGTTATCTCCATAATCAACTTTTAAAACAAAAATTGTATATAAAAATAATATAAACATTCCAATTATTTGAACTACGATACTTGCACAAAAACTACTTAATAATAAAGTACCTCTTTTGGCAGGACTTATATTAATTCTTTTTCCTGAAGTAGAAATATTAGGTAGTAAATAATTAATCATTGTAAGAGCAATTGCGGCACCATAAAAGGCTGCCATAGCAATAAGTGTGTAATATTCAATCATAGTATAACTAATATTTTTTCTAGTAACATTTGTTATTTTATAATTAGTTGAAAAAGTATTAGGTAACTTACCATTAAGTAAATATTCCTCATAAATATCCTTATTTATTAAGATATCATCCATAATGCTTTTTAAAATAGTTTCTTTCCCTCCATTAGAATTAATATATAAAATATTGTTATCAATATAACCTATAACTTTTTTATTTTCAAGTAATTTTTTAGAGTTTTCTAAATTACTACTTTGAATTTTAATAACATTCTCTTTTTCTAAAACTTTAAATGTATTTTTGATATAACTATTATTATTTGGAGTAATAGCAACATCAATTTTATTAAAGGTTTCTGTTTTTTCTATATTCGAAAAAGCTAAATTAAAAAGTGTTCCTAAAATTATTGGAAATATAAATGTCCAAAAAAGTAATCCTTTATTTTTAAATAATATTTTCAAACTATATTTAAAGTTATGTACAAACATTAGTCTCTTAAATCCTTTCCAGTAAGTTCCAAAAAAACATCATTTAAACTAGGTCTCTCAGAATATATTTTATTATATAAAATACTATTTTCCTTTAAAAAGCTTGTTAATTTACCTAAATTATCAGTACCTTTTGAATAAGTAATTATAAGTAAGTTATCTTTATAAGAAATGTTTCTAATTTGTTTAAATTTTGATAGTTTATCTATATCATTATTAGAAATACTATTTAATTCTACAGTTATTTTTTCTTCGATATTAGATAGTTTTTTTAATTCATCAGTTGTGCCACTTGCTATGATTTTACCATTATCAAGAATTATAATTCTATCACAAATACTTTCTGCTTCTTCCATATAATGAGTTGTATATATAATTGTTGCTCCATCATTAGATAATTTTTTTATACCTGATAATATATTATTTCGACTTTGGGGATCAACGGCAACAGTTGGTTCATCAAGAAATATTATACTAGGTTTATGAGCAATACCACAAGCAATATTAAGCCTTCGAAGTAGTCCTCCGGATAACTGTTTTGGAAAGTACTTTTTAAAATTATCAAGACCAGTTAACTTAATAGCATCATTAATATATTTTTTTCTTTTTTCTTTATCAGTTATATAAAGTCCACAGAAATAATCAATATTATCATAAACAGTAAGTTCTTCGAATACTGCGACTTCTTGAAAAATAACACCTATTTTTTCTTTAATATCATAAGCATCAGTATTCATTTCTTTACCATATATTTTTATTAAACCTTTATCAAAATTTAATAGTGACAATATTGAATTTATTGTTGTAGTTTTTCCACTTCCATTTGGACCTAAAAGTCCTAGAATTTCTCCTTTTTTAACATTAAATGTTAAATTATCAACTGCGATTTTATTTTTATATGATTTAGTTAAATTTTTTACCTCAATTATATTTTCCATCAATTTTCCTCCCTAAAAATATATTTGTTATTTGGATTATCTCGAAGAAGCATAAGTGCTTGAAACTCTTGTGAAATAAGTATGTTTATTTGTTCATCTGTTAAATTAATTTTATCATTTGCAAGAAGCGTTGCAAGACCATGACAAAATGTCCACATCTTAAAATGAAAATCATTTATATCTTCCAAAGATAAATTTGTACTTGTTTTAATAAATCCCTTAACTATATTAAAACTAGCATCTGTATCTTGATTAAAAGTATTTAAATCACAATTTTTATTTAAGAATAATACTTGATAAAAATTTTTTTCTTCCCTGGCAAATTTAATATAATTTAATCCTACTTGTTTATATTTAGGAATCTTATCATTTAAATTATTCAAGATATATGAATAAAAATAATCATGAATTTTCTTACATAATTCATTAAAAAGTTCATCTGAATTTTTAAATTGGTAATATATAGGTCTTATTGAACAATTTAAATATTTAGCAAGTTCTCTATTACTAACCTTAGTTATACCATATTTTCTAGTTATATCAAAACCAGCATTTAAAATATTTTCTTTAGATATTACAACATTTCTTGGCATTTTTTACTTCCTTTCATTATAAATTGTATCACGTGATATTTTATTTGTAAATTATAAATTGACTTTTATATCAAGTTTTAGTAATATAAAGATATGAAAACAAAAGATAAAATTATAGCATTTGCAGTGTTAATCGCAGCGGTTATAAACACATATGAATGTGCAAAAAAAATTAAAAGAGATATTGATAATTGGGCAGAAACCACCACTATAGCAAAGAATATTAATGTAGAAAATATTAAAGATAATAATCAAATTAATATTCCCACAAGAAGAATTGATTGTGAATTGATTTCAATGAAAGAGATGAGAGAAAGATTGGGTATTCCCGAAGAAGTAAAAGTCCAAGAAATTGAATCAGAAACAAATAAGGAAGAAATTACTCAAGAAGTAAAAGAAAAAGAGCCTTTAATAATAAGATATGGTTATGTAAAAAATAATACAAATTATAACCATATTGATGGAACATATTACGCAGATATTAAGGCATATCAAAAAGTTGCAATTGATTGGGAAACTGATACATTTTATGGGGGAATGCTTGAAAATGATATATATGCTTTTTTCAATAAGGAAGATATTGAATTAATTCCTGATACCTTCGTTGAGGTTGATATATCAAGTCAAACAGTTAATTTATATAAAAATAATGAATTAATTATGACCACAAGTGTAACTACTGGATTTGAAAATAAATATGATACAAGACTTGGTTATTTCTATATTTATTATAAGCAAGCAGATACATATTTAATAGGTCCTGGTTATAAACTACATGTAGATTACTGGGTACCATTTGATGGTGGCATAGGATTTCATGATGCATATTGGCGCTACGATTTTGGTGGAGATATATATAAGACAAATGGTAGCCATGGATGTATAAATATGCAAAATGATGCCGCTAAAACATTATTTGAGAATGTTGAGGCTAACACTAGAGTACTTGTACATAAATAAAAAATACTAATTAATTTTTAGTATTTTTTTTGCAATTATACTTAATATATAGGCAAATATTAACAAAATAACAACTCTGATAATTATTAAAGGATTTTTTAAACTTTCAATTAAACTAACACCTATAAATCCCCAAAAATATACCATAAAAATTTTACCAATTAATATGCTAATAATAAATTTTTTCTTATCAATATTTGCTATAGCTGCAGCAATATTTATTAAAAAAGCTGGTGTAAAAGGAATAGCAATAACTAAAATTAAATTGGTTATATCCATATTTTTTATTATTTTAATTGTTTTTTGTAATAAACCTGACTTTTGAGCAGTATCTAAAGCAATAGTTTTAACTCCTTTTTTTACTAATACATAAGATAAATAACACCCTATACAGGTAAATATCCAAGATAATAAAAACCCTACAAACTTACCAAAAAAATAAAAATTTATTGTAATAAATACACATAATGGAAGTACTGGTAAAATTGATTCAAATACTATTAAAAAGCATGCTAAAATTGGAGCAAATACTCCCAAAGATAATAGAAATGTCTCTAAAAAATCTGATATATTTTCAATCATATAATACTCCTAATAAAATTATAGTATGTTTAAAAGTTTTTTACAAGAACAACATCATAGCCATAAAATGTTAACATTCTTACAACCTTTCTACTTAATGTACCTTTTCTACACATTATATAGTATGTTTCATTTTTTTTTAGATATAACCCTGGATTTAATAATAGCTTATCAGCATATATATTTTTACTTCTTGGATCATGAAACTCTTCATAATCAAGAGGATGTTGAACATCAATGAGCTTTCCTAAATAGCTTTCGTAATTTTCATATTCAATGACTTTCATAAAAAAACCTCATAATAATATATGAGATTTTATTTTATTTGTCACTAATCATCAAAGAAATCATCCAAATAGTCATCGTCATCAGATACTGAATTATTAATTATCTCACTATCTTTATCAACATTTAACATCGTATTAGGCTCATCCTTAAGATTAATTTCTTGAGTAAATCCATCTGATTCATCATTATTTTCAGGAACTTCAGTTTTCTCAAGTTTTTTAATAATTTCGTCAATATCTTCAGATGGCTTTTTTTCAACAATTGGCTTAATAACTGGTTTATCTTCAGTAATATTTTCAGATTGTTTTTTAAGTTCATTTTCTTTCTTTTCTTCTTCATCAAGTGCTTGAAGTTTCTTTTCAATTTCTTTTACCATATCATCAATATCTTTAGAGGTTACTTCGCCACCACCCATAAATGGATTAGGAGCAGGCGCTTGATTAGATGTCATTGGACTCGAATTAGGCCTAGGACCCATAAATGGATTAGCTCCCATAAACGGATTAAATCCACCACCACCCATAAATGGATTATCCATACCACCCATCATTCCAGGATTATTCATTGCTTCTTCTTTTTTCTTTTCTGAAACAAATTTCTTTACATCAAATAGTTCTATTTGAGTTTTTTCTCTTGTCGGAAGTACAGCATCTTTTCTTTCAATACCCCAATCAATTTTAAAGTCAGGCGCTAAATCAGTTTTAAATGGATTTTTACGCCATCTAATAATTATTGCTTGAAATAATTTTAATTTTTGTAAATCAGATACTGTTACAAGTGGAGTTGAGGCAGTTTTATCTTTTTCTTTCGATTTAACTTCTCCACACATTTTACTAATTTCTTCGAGAGCTTTAAGTTCTGTAGAAATTAAATAAATCAAATTACCACAGTTTCCCTTAATAACTTGTGCAACTTCCTCACCATAAACATCATTTAGTTGAGCAAAATTTTGAATGATAAATGAAAATCTAATTGCTCTACTTCTTGCAGCAGTAACCATTGAATCAACATCCTTAAGCGGAGGCATATTTGCAAACTCATCAAGAATAAAATTTGTACGATAAGTAAGTTTACCACCATTTGCTTGAGCACAATCTATTAAAGTTTCATAACACTGTTTAATAAATATTGTCATAAGTCCATGATATGTTTTCTTTTCATCGTGAATTATCATAAATACCGCAGTCTTTTTATTACCAATATCTCTCATATCAAAATCTGAATAAGAAAGCATTTCACTTAAATTCTCTTTTGTTGAGAATAATCTTATTTTTTGTCTAAAAGTTGAAAGGATACCACCTTTTGTATCATTTGGTGCATTTATAGTATTCGAAGCAAATATATATGCAGGACTTGCTTCACCTTTTAAATTAAAATATTCTTGAATATATGTTTTTGTACCACGACGTTCCTCGCCTACTGTAGACATAAAGTTAATACTATTTAAATTGACCTCTTTTTCTTTGGCATCCATAAATAGACCCATAGTTAAACCTGAAAAATAATCGGCAGCACTCTTTTGCCAAAATGCTGAATCTCCACCTTCACTTTTATCATATAAAATATTAAGTGATACGTCCTCTAAAAGTTCTGTAGCTTTATCTTGATTACCTTGTTTATAGTACATATATGGCAGTGCAAGTGGATTCCAAGAGTTTCCTTTTTCTGGATCACGGAAATTTAATATTACAATGTTATAACCTTGTTTTTTTAAATATTCTCCACAATATTGATAAATTTCACCTTTAGGGTCAGTAATAACCATACTTTCACCTTTTTTAGAAAGTAAATTAACAAGTGGTTTAACTACACATTCTGTTTTACCAGAGCCAGTAGAACCAATTATTAAGTTATGATATTCACCATTATCAACCCACATCTCTTTACCATTATTTACAAGCGCTACACCAGCTGCCTCAATATGATCATCAATTGTTCTAACTTTTACAATATTTTTATCTGTTTTAATATCTTTATCTGATGCCCACTTAGAATAACCATCACTACCTTTTTCAGAAAAGAATAGTCCAAAGCCCTCTCCTTTATCTTTACTAAATATTTTCGAAGATACGCTAGTAAATATTAAAATTAATGCAGCTACAAATAAACCTAATGTAAAACCAATATATTGAGGTGTAAATGCTTTAAATGGAAGTAAGCCATAAAACGTTCCATCCGTGGAAAATGAAGAAAAATTTAGTACTGCTATAGCACAAAAATATAAAAGTATTCCACAATAAATACAAAATAACATAAAATCTTTTTTGGTAACTTTAAATTTCATTTTTCCTCCTTTTCAATGAATTTATTATACAACATAAAATGCACTTTTTAAATAACTTTTGTAAATTTACTTCCGTTAAATTCATACATACTAAATGTTCCTTTTAAATTACTTTCATTTAACATATTAAATACAATATATATTTTATTATTTATTTTTAGTATAGATTTCAATGTATGAGAATATTCACTTTTTAAATTATTTGTAGTATGTTTAAAAATAACATAGTTTTCATTCAAATAAGTTAAGTAAGCCAAATTATAATATAGTGATTGTTCTCCATACAAATTCGATACAATTGTAACATCCATATTTCCTGTAGAATAACGATAATTATAATGTAAGTTTTCTTGGACATTAACTTTACTATTGTTTAATACATTATTTGCTTCAGTTATGTACTGACTATTAAAATCTTCGGCTGTAAAAGAAACATTTTCTAAATTTAAGCCATCAGAATATGCTAAAAGGCTTCCCTCATAATTAACATATTCTTTATTATCATCAAATAAGTTCCATACAGTTCCATATTTTAAATTATAAATGCCATAATAATTACCATCAATGTATACGTTTAATTTTTTATTTTCTACACTGGAATTTTTGCAATAACTAAACTTGTTTTTAGTTTTATTATACAATATGCAGTATTCATCAATTACTAAATATTTAATATCATCCTTAGTATTATTACCACTTATATTATTTGATAAATTTGAGTTATGACTATTATCAATATTAACATTTACATCATCATTATTTTTAAATAAAGCAAAATATACTATTAAAGAACCAAAAATACAAACCATAAGAGTAATAATTATTATACTTAATTTATTAAATTTTCCCATATTTTATCCTTTCTTAAGCATTATTTGAACCGCTTTTATTTTTAAAATATACTCTAAGAGGTCTACATACCATTACAGTACCACCATAATAATTTGTAACTCTAACATCAGATTCAGGATTGCTTGGATAATGACCTGATGCTTCGAATATTTGACCATTTCCTATATACATTACAACATGACCCCAGTTATTATTAAAGATTAAGTCTCCAGGTATAAAGTCATTTACATTAGTACTATTTACAACAGCACCATTTTCTCTACACCATTGTGATTCAGTAACCGTTGTACCAGCATTACCCCAAGGTGTATACAAATAATTTATATTAAATAAACGATATGCTCTATCAACCATTGATGAACAATCTACATAACCATTTTGATTTCTTTTAGCTTGACTATATTGATAATGATCAAATGTTGCAATGGCTTTTTTAGAAATTAATGTTCCTAGCTCTCTAATATCATTAATATTCGAAATATCAATATTTCCTATATCAGTTTCAATATTTGTACAATCATATGGCTCTAGTTCAAAGATTGAGGTTCTAATTTTTGTCATATTACTTACCTGAAACCTAGCATATGCAAGTTGATCTTCATCATTAGTTGGCGTACATTTCGAAGGGTTAACTGCAGTTGCAGTTCCATTAGATATAGTATATGGACAGGCATTTTTAGCACAAATTTTTTCAACTTCTCTTGCTCTTGACTCATTATCATAAAATTCATACATATATTTTGCATATTGACAACCACCTAATGAATTACTTCCTGCATTATACCAGTACTTTCCAATATAGGCATATTTACTCATCATATCAATAATTGTATTATATTGAGAAACATTATTAACAAAAGCAAGTACGCCTTCAGAAAAAGAAGAATAAACAGCACCAGAATTTTGCCCATTATAAACTGCTAATCCCCAAAAGTTATTTGACCTAACACCCGGTGTAAAGCCTTCTCCTATTGCTCTTACAACAACAAGTTCCGGATTAACATTATTTTTAGTTGCTATATCGTAAATAGTTCCAGCCTTTTTAACAAATAAATTTGTAGCTTCTGTACTACCTTGTTTTGCTATAAGATTTTTTTCCATTAAACTAATAAATTCACTTCTTGATAAAGATGAAGCCTTCATTGGAAAATCACTGCAAGAGCTATTTAAAGAAAGATAATTTGCTTGTTCTTCAGCTCCACCGCCACCTAAAATAACTAGCATTATTATCATCAATAAAAATAGTATTAAAACAATCCCTAAAATCCATGGATGTTTTATAATAAATTGTATAATTTTTTTTCTTACTATTTCATTTTTTTTATCTTTATTAGTATCAATTGAGGACTTTTTAGGATTCATTGTAAAATCCATTTTTTGTTTATTATTACCAATATTAGTATTTGGATTCGTGTTAGCGTTTGGTTTAACTGGACCTTTTCCAGCTCCTGAACCAGATAAAGCATTCATAGCAGCTTGTCCTTTATCTAAAATGCCATCATCATCAAGTTTATTAACCGTTTTTTGAATATTTCTTCCTGCAAAAGATCTTTTAGTTATATTATGCATTTTCTTACCAACAGATTCATTTAACTTATCACCCAATTTAGTATTGTTAAGTTTATTAACTACTTTACCTGCCGTTGGACCACCAAAATAATTAGCGGCAGCCTCAGTAGCCATCTTACTTACTTTTTTATTAGTTTCAATATTTCTTTCTTTTTGAATTTCTTTATTACTTTTAGCTTGGTAGGCACCATCTTCATTATAGTTTTCTATAGGCATCTCTTCAGGAATATTCATTTCATCATATAATGTTTCTTCTTCATTAACTTGATTTAAGTCTTCATTATTATCCAAGAAAATCACCACCTATCAATATAAGAATTATAACATAAAAACAACTGTTTCTACAACAATTTATCTATGCATATTTATGTTATTTACGATATTTTCATAAAACATATTAAACTTTATTAAACTTCCATTTAAATTTGGAAGATTTCTAAAATGTGAATAATTATTTTTTAAACCACTATATGTTATTAATGATTCTTTAAAAAAGTTAATAAAGGGCATTAACTCTTCATAAGTTATACCATTTATACTATCATTATTTATCTTTGCAATAAATATATTTACAAGTATGTTTTGAATTAAAGGAATAAAATAAACATTATCCTCATTAAATCTTTCAGAATATCTATAGTTTATATTTTTAAATAATTTATTAATATCTTCATTAGGACAAATTTCCTTAAGTTTTTGAATTAATAAAGCTACACCTAAAGTATTATAATAAGAATATGCAATTACATCATTACCTAGTATACACATTAACATATTAGTAATCTTCATATCTATATAATAAAAATTATTATTAATAAAATTATTATTAATATTATAATAACTACAGGCTAAATATTCAGTATAACCTTCGGTTAAAGACCTACTATAAAGTTCAGTTATATTAACAGGGTATTTATCAAAACCAGAATAATAAATATTACCATCTTTTTTTGAACTAGCCATATGCATTACCTCATGATATAAAAATAAGTTTATATATTTATTAAAATAAATAACATTAATATTATTTTTTTTAAGAAATTTTTTTATTGCATAAGAATCTATAATTATTTTATTTTCTTTAGCATCATATATTCCGAATGAATAAAAGTTTTTTAATATTTTAGTTTTATCTAGATTTAACTGTACTTTTAATGTTGATAAATTGTTATAAAAATTATATCTAAGATTAAATGGAATACTTTTTTCTACATCATAAAGAACCTTTGTGAAGGGACCCAAAGACTTTCTTAAACTAATATTTTTATTTAATATTTCCCCCAATAAAATAGTTTTCATGAAAACTATGATACCATTAAAAAAAGCCCCTGTAAAGGCTTTTAATATCCACCACCAGAACCAAATGAATCAAGTTCTTCTTGAGTAGCAATAACAGTCATATTCATACGTCTATTACCACATATAAGAAGTCCTTCACCTTGGTTATAGTATTTTATTCTTTCCATTTCAGTTTCATTTAAATCGATTAACTTAGAAAGATCATCAACGGCTTGTTTTCTTAAATTCATTATTAAATAACTTGATGCATTATCAAATATTGCTTTACCATGCATTATTAAATTTGGAGCTGCAAAATCAGTTGGTTGTTGTGTAATTACAATAGTTCCTGTATTATATTTTCTTGCTCTTCTTTGAATTTGAGATAAGAATTCTGCACCAAGTTCATTGTGGTTAGATAAAAGTACGTGTGCTTCATCAACCATCATTACAGTATTTATATCTTTATCAAGACAAAGTCCCCATGCATATTTTAATATGTTAAAGAATAGAGCATTTTTAATATTTTCATCACTATTCATAATTTCTTTTATATTAAATACAATAAAGTCACTATTAATTTGAAGTGTTGTATGACCTGTAAAATAATATCTTAATTCCTTAATTAAAGGTCTTATTTTAAGTTCAAGTCTTTCCATTACATCTCTTTCTCTTGTTGCATCTGTCATTGATAAAAGTCTTCCTTTTATAGTGGCATATACATCATCAAATGTAGGAAAATCTGCACTTGTAAGTTTAGTAAAATCAGTTTCATAATCTATCTTATATCTTTTATAAGTATCCTGAACTATTTCACTAAATAATGTTAATACATCCTCTTCAATTGAAGGGTTATAATATTTCATAAAGGCTTTTAACTGCTGAAGTGTTCTTGTAAGAACTGTATAGCCAAGTCCCTGTTCTATTTCGGTTTCATCAACATCCACAACGATTTCAAGTGGATTTATCATACCAAAATCTCCACCTTTACCAAGGTCTAGGAAATCGCCTTTCATCATATTAACCATTTCACCAAGTTCACCCTCTGGGTCAATACATACACATTTTAAACCATTTCTTAAATGAGTTCTAAGAAGTAGTTTAGCTGCAGTACTTTTTCCTGAACCGGATGTACCAAGAATAATAATATTTGCATTATTACGATTATTTTCTTTTTTTATTTGAAATAAAAATTGGTTATATAAAATTACACCACCAGATCTATCCATTCCAAGAAGTGTTCCTGCACCAGGATCTTTTACTGAATCAAATACAAAAGGATACATTCCCGCAATTGTAACCGAAGGAAGTGGAATACCAATTCTTTTTTCAATATCTTGTTCTGGAAATATTGGTATCATACTTTTTAATGCTTTTTCTTGTTCAAACATTAAAGATACTGCTCTCATACCAAGTGCATCAATATAATTTCTAACTTGAATTTTAGTAAGTTCTAAAGCATCTTTAGAATCTGCTGAAACCATTAAATGCATTTGAAAATCAAATATTCTAGCTTGTGATGAAGCAAGCATAGAAATAAATTGTTCCAAAGATTCATAATCTTGTCTAATTCTTTCTTGAGTTGTTTGATCTTTTTCTTGCTGATATCTAATTTTTAAATCCGCTATTTCTTTATTTAACATCTTTTTTAAAATTTCAAATGAAATAGGAATATGTTTTATAGCAAGTCTAACTCCAGGAATATTTGTAATATCAGATAAATAACCTGGAAATATACTTCTTGGATAACCGACAACAGTCATAATTGTATAGTATTTATCTCCAAGCATAAATTCTGTAGCTGGTCTAAAATTAATACCTTTAGGTGCTACTTCACTTTTAAGTTTACTCATATTACATCACCGCCCTAAAATTAGTAGATATACCATCATTTAAATAATTATCAAGAAGTATTCTTAAATCAGCATTACTAGTTTGAGTAGAATTAAGTCCTGCATTACTAAGACCACTTATTAAAGTATGTAATTTTTTTTGAACTAATTCCATCTTCTTTTCTTTAAATAAAAATGTATATTCTGTATCAACTACATTATAATCTCTACTCATAAATAGATTTGCTTTATTAATATCTTGCATAATAAGTTTTCTAATAGCACTATTAGGATTCTTATTATATTCAACTTGTAATTCATTAAGGTATAAACTTATATCAACAGGTCTATCTGAAACTAAAAGCCAAAAATCAAAATCTAGAGTATTATAAAATGTTGATAAATTAAATAATGTAGCATTTTGACTTTGTTCATCTAATATAAATATATTTTTTGGACTAACCTTAACTCCAGTTACATAATAACCATCATCAGTTAAAATCATTCCATTATTGATTGACTTAATAGGAAGCCAATCTTCAGCATATTTTACTCCACTTGGAGCACTATTACTGTTCATTTGTGTCATCTTTTACACACCAACCTTTCCAATAGTATTTTCTTGTATTAGTATAAAAATCTAACATGTTATTAAGTAGTTGCATAACATTATGATAGTTTCTTACCGGCATTACAAGTCCTGCAGCAATAAGCACAGGTATTATAGCAATTATTAATTCAACAGTTGATGGATTTTTTAAGATAATTAATAATGCTATTGTAATTGCCGCACCAATTAAACAAAGTATTAAATCTGGCCAAGTAAAGAAGCCAAATATTAATTGTGACTTTTTACTATTGGCAGGCACTAAATATTGATTTCTCACTAGTATTTCCTCCTTTTATATTATTTACCTTCTTGTTGTTTTTGAATTTGCTTAGATATTTCTGCAGATACAGCACCAGAATGATTCTTAGCATTTTCACTATCAGAAAAGTACTTAACCCCAGTAGTTCCCGCTTTCATATCACTCATTAATTTATCTACAGCAGCATTATAATCTGCTAAAGATAAGTTATTATTATTGTACATAATATCATTCCAACTATTATCCCAAGTTAATCCTGAAATTTCACTCATATCTTGAACAAAATCATAATTTGCATTTTGTTGTTTAAATACTTTGGCTTCATTAACAACTGCTTGGAATCTTGAATCAATTATAGTTCCATCAGCTGCCTTTTTATTAAGTTTTTCATTTACTGCTCTAACAGTAGCAAGTTTTTTTAATGAATCCAAACGTTTTAAATTAGCTTCTTTTTCTTGTAATGCACGTGCCATTTCAGCTGAAGATATTTTTCTAACAAAATTAGATTTATCAACTTGACTAGTTGCAATTGCCTTTTTCTGTTCAGCAGTCATACCATTGTATTTTGAATCCTTCATTATTTGTGAATACTTATCCTTTAATGCAGTCATATAATTTTTTTCATCAAATACAGTATCTGATATTTCTCTTTTTCTTTCAGCTTCATATAAACCCGCAAAGTTGGCAACTGCTTCATTATCTTCAACATAACTTGCCATTGTCTTATAGAATCCTTGCATCTTATCGGCAGTTTCTTTTTCTTTCTTAAGACTAGCTAGAGAATCAACTCCGAAATATGAACCTGCACTTCTTACAGCATCCATGATATGACCTTTTTGTACTCCACCAAATCCTGGATGTGCTTTTTGATATGCCTCTCTTTTATTTCTATTTTCAACAGCAGCATCAGCAGCTTTATTAAGAGCATTTTTCATATCTTTACCACTACCAGCATCTTTGGCATACCATAGTCCTTTAGTAAGACCAGAGGCTCCGCCAGCAAGTGTACTTCCAAGGCCCTTAACTGCTGCGCTAAATTTTTTGTCTTTTGGTACTTTTTTAAAGTTTTGACCAGCATTAACAGCATTTCTAACAAGACCTGTTGTACCTGCTCCTATAGCAGCACCCGCAGCAAATGCTCCACTTGATTTAAGTTTATCCTTAATACCAAGTTTCATATCACCATCACCGAATCCAAATAAATCAGATAAAAGTTTAGGTGCCTGTCTCATAAACATAACAATTCCTAAAATTAAGAAACATTTAGCAATTAAATTTAAGAACCAACTTCCAGTATTTTCTAAACCTAAATCAATTCTATCACTACAAATAATGGATATCAAAAAGACACCAAAATTCATAACAATTATTCTAGTAAAAACAGCTATAAAAGTTTTAGTTGTATTAGAAAGCCATTTTTTAAATACATCTTCCATTTTAGGAATAACATTACAAAATATTGCTATAGGAGCTATTATTTCAAAAAAGGCAAGTTTGCAAACACGAAGTGCCATATCAAAGCAAAATGACACCATTGCATAAACTAAGAATCCACCTACTATTAAAGCAATTAACCATTGAAAATCTATTTCCCCTTCATGTATATTTAGTGCAAATGCTTGATAAAACCCAAAATTCCCCGTTGACAATGCAAAATCATCTACATCCTTCAAAGTACATTCATCTTTTTTACATCCATAAGTTTCGTCATTTAATGTAATACTATATTCAGAATGGTTGGTGACTTTACTTCGGGCTGTATTTGGATCAGCATCATTATCAACATTTGGAGTAAAAAATGGTATAAAAGAATTAACAGACATACTAACGCCGGCGTTTTCTATTGTTTCAGCTCCTGTATTACTTGAACCTGTAAATATACTATTTAACACATTAGATTCAAGTATTGCTTCTTGAAGACCAAACATAAAAGAAAAAATCGATGGAATTAAGGCTAGTAAAACGATTGCCATTACTAATTTCTGAAGAATCTTTTTTCCATCAACACCACTTTTGGAATTCTCTGGATCAACAATTTTAACTAAAATGCCATATGCAAGTGCAAAGAGCATTACAATACTCAATATTTCATACATATTTTTAGTTATAACATTAAAATCTTCGTTATTAAAAATTTGTGCTTTTGCTAATACTAAAAAAATTCTGTAAGCATAATTTACAAGTTTAAATATACCAGCAACAAGGCTTATAATTATTTTCCAAAAAACTTCAGCAACATCATCTATAATAGTTAATATCATAATTACTCCTATTCTAATACTATAAATATAGTATATTATATTTTTTTCTTTTTTACAATCTTTTAAGGATTAATAGTTGTAGTACTATTATCATTTTTCTTACCATTATTTTTTGTAGAATTATTTTTATTTGAATTATTTGATGATACTCCAGGACATCTACTATAATCCAAAATACATTCACTACATTTTGCAAATTCACTTCGTACATCTTCAGAACCATCTATCAAATCAATAAAAGCGAGTAATATTGTTGGAAGTAAAAACACAAATAAACCAACAAATAATTTAATTACTAAAGAAGTAATTTCTTTAGAAAAATCTCTTTCATCAGAAACAACTGCTTTTGCAATTGATATAACTCCAGTAACAATTAATATAATTGGAACAAGTATTTTTGCTATATTAAATAAAATTGCTATAAATTTTAATACTTTAACTACATTTTCATTTGTGCAAGAAAAGGCCTCTAAACCATCTTTAGCAAATATATAAGTTTTTAATAACATACAAATCACCATTTAAATTATATAATAAAGTTAATACTTTTACAATAAAATGAAGTTTATTTCTTTATTATTCTATATTTTTTTGATAAAATAGATTTATAAAAGGTTGGTGTATTATGAAAAAATTAATTAATTATATTTGTTTAGTTATAACGTTAACATTCTTTTTTATTACAAATGTTTATGCTTATGGGTGTAAAAGTAGCCCAATAGATTTAGAAACAGGAGCCTCAAGTGGAGTTTCTTCAAGAACATTTACATTAACTGATGAACAAAATCGTACATGTAAAGTGAAATTAAAAGTAGCTAAAGGAGGACAGCGAATAAGATATTATATTGAAGTTGATGATATAGATCAAACAAATAGAAAAACCTATACTTGTAAAAACGCAAATGTTAAATTTAACTTAGATGGTGATATTTCAAAAGGTTTTAATCTAGAAAACATTCAATGTTCTTATTCTTCAAGTAGTAAAACATTTAGTATTTCTGGTATTTCTGGAAGTAGTTCATATGGTTCAGCTAAAAGTTGTACAGGAGATGACTATTTATTTCCAAAAGACGGTAAAACATGTAAAGTTGTTGTTAGTATAAATGAATATAAAAAAGTAACATTAAAGTATGGAGATAAGGATAATTGGAGTAGTTCAAAGTCTGAATCAAATCCTGGAATTACTGAATTTGATTGCGTTATAGATGGAACCACCATTCACGTAAAATCAGATGTAAAAATTGAAGATGGCATTGAAAAGTGTCCTAAATTAACCGCCGATGTTAATTCAGAACTTGATAATTCTGATGGGGATCACACTGAAAGAAATGACACTACAAATACGATTAATGCTGAAAAAGAAAAAAATTATGACCATGGACTTGGAGATCTTATCAGTAAATGGTTTGGTAAAAATAATAATGGCAATATGAATGCTGGTGAAATAGATTGTAACCAAGTAATTCAAGGTAAATTAGGTGATTATCTAACTAAAATATTTAGTATAATGAAATATTTAGGAATTGTATTATGTGTTGGTATGACTATATATGATTTTGTTAAAGCCTTACTTGATAGTGATAAAGAAATTATGAATAAACTTGTTAAAAAAGCATTTACCAGATTAATCTTAGTTGCAGTACTATTTTTCTTACCAACATTTGTAAATCTTATAATTAAACTTTTTGTAGATAATCCATGTGAAATTAAATTCTAATGCAAAAAAAATCACGATTAATTTCGTGGTTTTTATTTTGTCTTATTACTTTTCTTTTTGTTAGGTACTAATTTTACTTTAACACCTTTATATCTAGCAAATTCATATTTTACGCCTTCGGGTAAATTTTTCTTTAACTTTTTCATCAATCTCACTCCTTGCAAGCAAAATTATAGCATAAAATTTACCTTTGTTACAAGTATTTATTTTCTATTATTAAAATTATTTGCGCTAATTGCTTTAAAAATATCTCTTTTTTCTTTATTAATTTGATTATTTTGAGATATTTCATTAACTTTTTTACGATTAATTTCAAAATTAATTTCATTTATTTGTGATTTAACTTTTTGTATTTGACCAATATCTCCATTATTTGAATATAATGAATTAAGTTGTCCTTGCATTTTATATTTCTTTTCTTTTAAATAATCTATTCTATCCATTTTATTTAAACCTCACTCCTAAACTACCCACTATAAACTGACTTTGTAATGGGTCTATTACAGCGCCATATATTGAATAATTATCAAATACTATTTCACTAATATCATTATTTGAAAAATCTATATTATATAGTTTTGTTTGTAAAAATTCTGCTTTATTAAAATTATTATTATCAAGTTCTATATTTTTAAACTTAGTTTCTGTAAAATAACTTTCTGACATATTTGAATTAGTTATTTTAATTTTATTCATACTAGTTCCAGAAAAATTAACATATTTTAATATAGAATTATCTATTAAAATATCCTTTAATGACGCATTAATAAATGAACTTCCTAATAATTTGCAACTATTAAACTCACATCTTTCAATTAATTTTTCATCAAAATTTTTATTTGATAAATCACAAGATTCAAAAATGCAGTCTAAAAAATTTACATTAATTAATTCAATAAGTGAAAAATCTATGTTTTTAAATATACAGCTATCAAAATCAATATCTTCGATTATAACTTTATTTTCTGGATTTTTTGTAAACGATGCATTTTTATAAACATTATCCACGAAAATAAATTCCTCAGTAAATTTAATTTTAGGTTTTATTATATTCATTAAATCAGTTCCTCAATAACATTTTAACATATTTATACATATAAAAAAAGCATAACTAAATACGCTTCTTTATACTATTTTTAATTATAGTAAACTCTTTTTTTTTAAAAATTAACAAAATTTTTTTCTTATTTATAAGTTTATAATAACACATGTAGCCACTTACATCTAAAACAGCATCATTTTATTTATAATAGAAATAGCGATTAAAATAATAAATCCAAGTTAAGTTTTATTATCAGTATAAAAGGTCTAAAAGTAAAAGAAACTTATATTTATAATGTCATTTACTTTTAGAATTAAGATTAATTTTTAAAACTAAAAACATCATTTACTTATTATAAAAATTTTATTAAAATATAATTGGGTGACTAAATTATGATTAAAAATATAAATAATAATAAAATAATTATGATAACTCATATTGCAGATATTGATGGTATGGGTTCATTAATACTTGCTAAAAAACATTATAGTAATATTGATTATATATTATGTGAAATAAATGAATTAATAGAGGTTTTTAGTTCAATAGATTATTCTAAATATGAAATAATATATGTATGTGATCTTGCACTATCCAAAACAATATTAGATTATTTAAACAAGCATCCAGAAATTACTAATAAGATAAAGCATTTCGATCATCACGAAATAATAGAAAATTCTCCATATTTTGTAAATAGTATAATTTATTTAAATGGTAAACCTACTTGCGGTACACAGTTATTTTATAATTATTTACTAACTTTAGATACTAGATTTAATAATAAGTTTTATAAAACTTTTGTAGAGGCTATTAGAGAACAAGACAATTTTGATTTTGGTGATCAAAAATATAATGCTAAATTACTTGCATTTACGCACGCTTTAATTGGACCGGAAGAATATATAAACTTAATATGTAATCTAAATGATAATGATGATTTTAAACTGCCTAAAATATATGAAGACTTATATAAGTCAGATTTAAAAAAACAAAAAGAATATATTGAATTTATAAATAAAAATTTATGTATTACTGATTATAATGGTTATAAAGTTGGTGTAACTATTTGTGAGCAATATAGATCTATAGTGGGAAATAGCATTTGTAAATTAAGACCAGAAATAGATTTTATAATAATAATTAATTTTAATCGTAATAGAGTTTCCTTAAGAAGTGTTAAAGAAAGTATAGATTTAAACGAAATTGGTAAAACATTTCATCCAGATGGTGGAGGTCATAAATTATCTGCTGGGTTTTTAATAGATTCTAAATCAATATTAAAATTAAACCCATTTATAGATTTATATATAAATAATTTAACTTTAAAAAAATAAATTATTTTGAAAGGAGGTATAATGAAAAAATATAAAATAATTATTATTATACTATGTTTTATAATAGTTTTAATATGTATTGATTTTATTGCCCTATCATTTAATGGTAGTCCCATAATTAAAGTTAGAAAATACTATAATGGTGGATATACTATTTATATAGATAAAGGATTATTTACAAACACTTATAAATGCTATGATGGCAAAACTAAAACAGTCGTAAAAAAAGTTAAATATTCATGTCCTAAAAAAGAAAGTAAAGAGGAAATTAAAGAAACTATAATAGTAACATTTGATACTAAAGGTGGAAGTAAAATTGATAATATTATTATAAACAAAAATAGTAAATTAACTCTTCCAGAAGAACCAACACTTGAGGGATACACTTTTAAGGGTTGGGTTGATAAAAATAATACCCCTTTTTATAATAATTCAATAATAAAGGAAAACACTACACTTTATGCTACTTGGGAAAAAATTAATGATGAAATAATTGATACTGAAAATAATAATAACTCTAGTATTAATAATAATAATATAAATGATAAAATCAATACTAATAAACCTAGTAATAATGATAAAATAAGCACTAATAATAATGAAACAATAATTGTACCCGAAGAAAATAAACCTGTTATAGAAAAAACTTTGGCTGAAAAAAATGATGACTTAAGAAATCAAATACAAAATAAATATTCTATTAAAATAGCATATAAAGATGAACTAGGAAATTATACTATTAATGGATATGGCTCAGAAAAATTAAATGATGATAATATTATAAATGAGTATCTTAATGAAATAGATAAAGCATTAAAAAAATATCCAAATAATTTTTTTAAAGAAATGAAAGATTATGGAATGCCATTAACTATTTATTTAGTAAAAAACATAAGTGGTAATGTATCTGGTCTTACTGATGCAAAAGATAGTAGTAACATTAAAATTATGATAGAACCTGGACTTTTATTTGAAAATACTTTACATCATGAAATAATGCATTATATAGATATTTATATAAAGATTAAAGGTTATCCAATTGATATAAATAATACAATGAAAGAAGTTAACCCAATAGATTTTACGTATGGAGATACAAGTAATAATTATGTTTATTATTATAGTAATTTAAATAATGCTTATTTTATATCTGCATATAGCAAAACAAATTATTTAGAGGATAGAGCTGTAATTTTTTCTGACTTAATGTCTAGAAGTATTACAAAAGATTATTATAATGATGGTACACCTATAAATAAAAAAGCTAAACTAATTAGTTCACAAATTAAAGAATATTTTAATATATTATCAAGTGAAGAAAGATATTACTGGGATAGATTCTTATAACCAATTTTTATATATTAAAAAAGATTTAACTAGCATTTATAGTTAAATCTATTTTTTTAATTGGCAGGGGCGGAGAGAATCGAACTCCCATCTAAAGTTTTGGAGACTCCTATGCTACCATTATACCACGCCCCTACGGCAAAAACATTATATCATAGTTAAACGCCGTAATCAAGAAAAAAATTGTGCATATAATTAAAGTGTACACCTACTAGACAAAATTTTGTAGGTTTGATATAATATTTATGTGGTGCATTATGCTAGTCACAATCACTATTTGAAGATGGGGCTAAAAATCCATTAATTGATACAATTGCACTTTATATATTTGCTGCTTCTGCCCAAGTTGGGGTGAATATGTAATTTAAAATTATAGGGAAATCATAACGGCATATGACTAACCCCCTGTAATTAAGCAAAAAAGGAAGAGTTATTCATGTCGTGCGTGGTTATTAGGGATTTAACGAATAATAATGTTGATGAAATCTTAACTGCAAAAGCGAATAAGAATAGTTTAGATGTGTCAGGGAAAACCTCTAGCGTGTTATTTATTATAAAGATTGAAGTGCGGACTATGTGGCAATCGAGTCATTAGTTAGGCAACTACTAATTATTTTCTTTAAAGAGAAATCGCCTAAGGGTAACCAAGGGAGAGAAAATAGAGAAATTCAACTCGACCAAAGCCGTAAGATTAATTTATAATAAACCATAACATTTTTAATAACTTTATAGGAGGGTTATATGAAAAAAAATAACTGGGTATATAAAGTTTTTTTATGGACTTTTATATTATCCACCATCTTCAGTTTCTCAACAAATTATTTATCAAGTCATGCTAGCATAGTGGTAATGATACTTATAATATTACTCGTTATAGCAATTGGTATAATCTTTGATATGATTGGAGCAAGCAGTCTTACAAGTAAAGAATCAACATTTCACTCAATGAATGCTAAAAAAATTAAAGGTGCTAAAGAAACAATTAAACTTATTAAAAACAATGTTAAAATATCTAGTATATGTAATGATATTGTTGGAGATATATGCGGTATTGTTTCTGGAGGACTTGGTGCTGTACTTGCTATATCAATAGCAAACATAACTAAAGTTAATATATCTTTAATAAGTGTAATAACTGCAGCTTTAATTTCTTCGCTTACTATCGGAGGAAAAGCAATATTTAAAACAGTTGCTATTAAAAATAGTGATAAAATAATTTTTAGTGTTGGAAAATTGTTAAGTTTTTTTAAGAAATAACAATTTTCTTTTTTTATGCATATATTATAGCGGTGATATAATGATTGTTTCATATAATTCAAAAGAACTTGATTTACTTGCAAGAATAATGCGTGCGGAAGCCCTAAATGAAGGAGAACTGGGAATGTTAATGGTTGGAAATGTTGTAGTAAATAGAGTGTTAGCAAATTGTTTAACTTTTAAAAATATTAATAGTGTTTATAATGCAATTTATCAAAAAAATCAATTTGTGGGAACTACAAGTTCTTTATTCGAAGCGGCTGCGACTACAATGGAAAAAAATCTAGCAAAAAGGATTTTAGATGGAGAATATTATTACCCAGCAACAAACGCATTATGGTTTTATGCTCCGAAAAAAGGTGATTCTTGTAAAAATACTTGGTATACTCAAAACCTATCTGGAAGATATAAAAACCATTGTTTCTATAAACCAGATCCTGGAGTATGTAAAGAAATACATTAAAAAAAAGGCTAGCTTAACTAACCTTTAATTCATTATTAATATAATCAACATTAACTATCGTATTAGGTTTGATTTCATTATTTATAAGTTTTTTAGCAATTAACGTTTCTAGTTTATTATTAACAAGTCTTTTAAGTGGTCTTGCTCCATAATATTCATCATAACCATTATCAATAAAATAATTTTTAGCATTATCAGTAAGATTAATTTTTACATTAATATCAATTAATCTTTTTTCAATTTCTTCGATAATTTTATCAAGAATTTCTTTTAAATCGGTTTTTGATAATTTATTGAAAATTATTATTTCATCAAGTCTATTTAAAAATTCCGGTTTAAAATATTTTGGAAGTTCAGAGGTAACTTTATCCTCTTCACCATTAATAATATACTCACTTCCAACATTTGATGTCATTATAATAATAGTATTTTTAAAATCTACAGTACGACCATTAGAATCAGTAAGTCTTCCTTCATCAAGAATTTGTAATAATAAGTTAAGTACATCTGGATGTGCTTTTTCTATTTCATCAAAAAGTACAATTGAATATGGATTTCTTCTTACTTTTTCTGTAAGTTGTCCTCCTTCTTCATAACCAACATAACCTGGTGCTGCACCAATAAGTCTAGATACTGAATATTTTTCCATATACTCACTCATATCTATTCTTACCATATGATGTTCATCATCAAACAGTTCATAAGCAAGACTTCTTGCAACCTCTGTTTTACCTACTCCTGTTGGACCTAAAAACATAAATGAACCAATAGGTCTATTAGGATCTTTGATACCACTTCTTGAACGAATAATTGCATCGGATACAAGTTTTAAAGCCTTATCTTGGCCTTTAACTCTTTTTCTTAAATTATCCTCAAGATTAAGAATCTTTTCTTTTTCACTACTCATAAGTTTAGATATTGGAATATTTGTCCACTTACTTATAACATTTGCTATATCTTCATTTGTAACAGTATCTGAAAGTATTCCTTCATTACCTTTTTTAGAAAGTTCATCAAGCTTATTTCTAAGTTCTGGAAGTATTCCATTTTTTATCCTTGCAGCAGTTTCTAAATCATAATTATTCTCTGCTTGTTCTAGTTCAAATGTATATTTAGATATATCAGATTTAACTTTTTTAATATCTTCATTAATAGATTTTTCTTCTTTCCATTTAGTACTTAACTCTTGTTCTTTCCCTTTTAAATCATAAAGCTCTTCATCAATCTTTTCAAGTCTTTTTACAGAAAGTTCATCTTTTTCTTTTTTTAATGCTTCTTTCTCAACTTGTAATGTTAATATTTTTCTAGTTATTTCATCAAGAGCTGTTGGAACACTATCCATTTGAACTCTTATTGTAGCACATGCTTCATCAACAAGGTCTATCGCTTTATCAGGTAAAAATCTATCTGTAATATACCTATTTGATAAAGTTGCCGCACTAACTAAAGCTCTATCTTGAATTGTAACTCCGTGATATATTTCAAATCTTTCTTTTAAACCACGAAGAATTGTTATTGTATCCTCGACTGTTGGTTCGCAAACTGTTACTTTTTGAAATCTTCTTTCAAGTGCACCATCTTTTTCAATATACATACGATATTCGTTTAAGGTTGTAGCACCAATAACATGTATCTCTCCACGTGCAAGCATTGGTTTTAGAATATTTCCTGTATCCATTGCACCTTCAGTTGCACCTGTTCCAACAATTAAATGAATTTCATCAATAAACATTATTAAATTGCCTTCACTTTTCTTAACTTCGTCTAAAACCTTTTTAAGTCTTTCCTCAAATTCACCACGATATTTTGCACCAGCGATAAGTGAGGCCATATTAAGTTCCCAAATTGTTTTATTTTTAAGACTTTCTGGAACATCACCTTTAACAATTCTTTGAGCAAGTCCTTCGACTATTGCAGTCTTACCTACACCTGGTTCACCAATTAAAACTGGATTATTTTTAGTTTTTCTAGAAAGTATTCTAGTTATGCTTCTTATTTCTTCATCACGGCCTATAATTGGATCAATTTTACGATTTTTTACATCGTCATTTATATTACGTCCATATTTTTCAAGAACGTTTTCATTTTCTTCATTATTTTGATTAAACATAATTCATTCCTCCTTTTTACGTATATTATTATACTAAAAATATTAGCACTTGTCAATGTTTAGTGCTAATTATATTATATAAAAAATATAAAAAAATATGAATTTATTTAAACTCATATTTTTAACTTTTGACCTATTTGTAAAACGTTTGTAGAAAGATTATTATTCCTTTTAATACTATCAACGGTAGTATCATATTTTCTTGCTATAGACCACAGTGAATCACCTTTTTGAACTATATATATTTTATTTTTCGAAGGAACAATTAACTTTTGACCAATACTTAGATTATTATTTTTTAAATTATTTAATGCTTTTAAATTATCTACAGTAGTTCCATACATGTTAGCAATTTTATATAAAGTATCACCCTTTTTAACTATATAAATATTTTGATTATCATTACTCTCTTTTATTTTTAGTCTTTGGCCAATTGATAATAAATTTGATTTTAAGTTATTAATTGATTTAAGTTCATCAACTGTCATGTTATATTTTTTAGCTATACTCCATAAAGAATCGCCTTTCTTAACTACATAATAATCACTTTCTTCATTTAATGAATAAGGAACACCAATATAATTTGCAAGAGCCTTAACAACTGCTTCAGCTAAATCCTCCCAATTATTTTTTATAAGATTTACATCATCACCAGTACTATCTAAAAATCCATACTCTACAATTAAAGTTTCATTATTTGGTGTATCTCTAAGTAAATAATAATAATCTTTTGACGGATTACTTGGAAGTCTTCTTTGGTAATATTTTCTAACATTTTGACCTGAGGATTCTAGTTCTTTTGCAATTAATTTAGATAACGCATCACTATTACGAAGTGCATATATTATTTCGGCTCCATCGCCACCAGGCAATAATCAAAGTGTAACGCTTAAAATTTTTTTTCAAATTTATATTGTTCAAAATTTAACATATTTTTAAAAATAATATCGATAACTATCTCATATAATATTTTCGTTTTTTCATAAATCCAGTCTACATCAATTTTGTTAACTGTATAATTTTTTGGATTGGATTTTCTTCCAACTTTTTTAAAATTAATTTTTAAAGAGTCATTTTTTAAAAAATAACCGGAATGCACATAATGATTTCTTAAACATATTATTTCTTGTGATAAATTTTCTATTTCTTCGTTCCTCATAGTAGAACTTTTTTTATAATTATTAATGATACTATAAGAAATAAAATTGGTAGTTATATTTTGCTTTTTATAATAACATTCTATAAATTTATAAAACATTAAAAAATTATCTTCCAAATTTCTTGATGTTTCAAAAATAATATATGGTATATTTCTTATCTCACTTTTAGACTTTCTATATGGTATTAAATTATAGCACTTAGTTAAAAATTCTATAAAGTCAGTAGATACACTATTGGAAATATATTTATCGCTATATTCTAATTCATTAATTGGAATACTAAGTTCATAATATGCATCATCAATAAAAACTGTAATTTTATCTATTTTTAATTTATTAGGTCTTATTAATTGTAGATATACCATAGTTTCTTTTATATAATCATATATATCATAGTAATTAATTCTCTTATTTAAAACTATTTCTAAATAACCAGTTAATTTAATCGAAATATCATTATTTTTATAACTATGTATATGACTCCAATCATCAGATAAGATTATTTCTTTTATATTATTTATGCCTAAAATAATATTTTTTCTAATAGTATTCCTTTTAAGCTTAATAACAAACTCATCACCAACATCTTCTTCAAATAAGCTTGGATGTCCTATAAGTTCATTAATTAAACCACTATACATTCTTATTTTACTTACTTTAGTGGTCTTCTTTAAGTTGCACAATTTATCATAATTTTTATCACAAAAATAATATCTAGAACTAAATTTTGCTTTTGAACCGCCATCTGGGGTTCCCCACACATTAGTATGACCACAATAATAAGCGTCTTTTAATAAAACGTTTTTCTTATTTTTATAATCAATTATTAAAATATCTCTATCTTTAAATTTTGTATTTAAGCCAAAACTTTTTACACCATTATTATCTGGTTCAATTTCCTTATCAATTTCATAATTTACAATTACTTCAATATTATATTTCTTAACTGTATAGTCACATTCGTATGATTCATCATAATTATCATCAAAAAAGCATACTGCCATAATTCTTCCTCCAATTATCTAAATATCTTCATTTATTTCAAAAGTTTTATCATAAGTTGGATAGTTTAAACTTTTAAGAAGTTTATTACCTACTTTTCTTGTTTCAAAATAAAAAACTATTGCATCCTCATAATCAAATGTATTATCCCTATCTGGATCAGTATCATGTTTTGCATAATTCAGAATTTTTCTTAAATTGTTAAGTCTTTCATATAAATCATTATTAATAATATTTTCTTTATACAATTGCTCTATATTTTTTCCAAATTCTCTTCTATTATAAATAAACTTAAGTAATTTATTTTTTGACAAAACTAGTTTAACCAACGTTTCAACATGAAGTGCTGTATCAATGATAATATGTCTAGGTCTTGTACAATAAAACATATCACTTCTAGCATATTGAAGACTCCTAAAAACATTTCTAAAATCCCCTAAAGAATTAAATGGATTAAGAGTTGGATTTAGTGGAGCAGCATATCCTCCAAATCCTCCTAGTGATTGATCATATTCCCATATTTGTCTATGTGTATCTTTTATTTTATAATCATTTTTTATTATTTTAGCAAACTTACAAAATAATTTCTTATCATCTTCATCATAATAATTATTAATTATTAATCGTGTTTCTGCTCTCATTATATACCTCTATTATTCCTATAAGTAGTTTATCTATTTCTATGTTTACTTTGTTCCTTTTGGAACAAAGTCTTTAAATATTATTTAGTATACTAAATTTGTAAATAATTTCTATATTTTTATCTTTGTCTATTACTATTTTATCAATGATTGCCTTCATTAGCTCTCTAGTCGGATTTTTTAAATCTATTAATGTTCTTATTTTATCTTCATACTGTTTTATATCATCCGATTTATTTTGCATTTCTTCTTCATCAACTTTTAATTTTTTGATTTCAAGTCTTGATTTAGTTAACATTTTTTCAGTCTCATTAGCAATTCTTTTATACATCTCATCTGATACTAATCCTCTAAACTTATCTTCATATAACATATCTAATTTTTCAAGAAGATCTTTTTCTTTTCTTTCCAAATCAAATATTCTTGCTTCTACTTTAAGAGTATTTTTCTTTTTATTTTTTAGTTCATTTGCAAGCTCAGGTACATTAATTGCAGCCAAATATTTTTTACAAGTTTTCCTAATAACTTTTAATAACGCTTCTTCCAATTTATCATAAGGCATAAAATGTGGATAGCATAAATGTCTTTTAGGATCTCTTGAATATTTATTACAATTAATTGTCCAATAATTATGATTCTTCCTATAAGTAATAGTTAATGTATTACCACATTCCTTACAATATAACAAATTTTCAAACAGTCTTTTTTCTCTTTTAGTAATATTAGTAATATTGGTTCTTTTAACATTATCTTGTATTTTTTCAAAAACCATTCTATCAACAAGAGGTTCATGAGTATCTTTAATAACAATCCAATTTTCTTTAGGAACAGCAAATTTTTTCTTAGTTTTGTAATCCGATTTACATTGAATGCTTTGAACCATATCGCCAACATACATTTGATTTTTTAGAATTTTTTTAACAGAAGATATTGTCCAGATAGAATTATATTTACTTCTTGCACGAGGATTTTTCCTTTTTAAACTACTTGGTGTTTTAATCATATTATCATTTAAATAAGTGGTTATTTCTGATAAACCAACACCATTATTTGCCATTTCAAATATTTTTTTAACCACAGGTGCATATTCAGGATGTGGTATTAAATGTCCTTTATCATTAGGATCTCTCATGTATCCATAACTTGGAGCACTGCCAATAAACTTCCCTTTTCTTTTTTTGTATTCCAATACATTTCTAATTTTAACTGAATTCTGTTTACTATAAAAATCATTACATGCAAATATAAACATTACGGAGTCATTACTTGACTTTAATTTAAAATTATCATAACTTTCTTGTATAGATATAAATCTTATATTATTTTCAGGAAAATATCTTTCTACATAATAACCTGTTAATATATGATCCCTTCCTAGTCTTGATAAATCCTTAACTATTACAAGATTTATGAGTCCTTTTTTCAAATCTTCCATCATTAGATTAAATCCTGGTCTATCAAAATCAGTACCAGAATAACCATCATCAACATATTCTCCTACAAAGATAAAACAATTATCTTTTACAAATTTCATTATAATATTTCTTTGATTAAGGACACTCTCACTTTCAGATTCGTAAGATTTTCCTTGATCAGCTTCAGATAATCTTATATATATTCCTGCTTTGTAAAACTCTGGTTCTCTTACCTTAATGTTATACATTTATACTCCTTTCTTCTTGTATAACAAATTAAAGCCAATTATATTGTACCATAAAGAACAATATAACACCATTGTTCTACTCATTATCCATCACTCTTTTTATATAATTAGTTATCAACAAGGTTAAATCAGGAGAATCTTTTTTAAATGTTTCTATTATATTAAACATAAGTCACCTCTTTATAGTGTATGACTTTGTTAAACAATAAATTATTCATCTCCTTTTGTTATTTCATTTATTAATGCTTCTAATTCTTTAATTTCCTCTTCACTCATAGGTTCTGATACTGTAGGTTTACCATTCCAAGATATGATATTACCTTCATCATCATATTCTATAACAGGACCTATATTTTTTCTTATATTATTATTTTTATTATATTGTTTAAAATTTTCTTGATTACTAGTATTAAGATTTTCTTGAATATCTGTTATTCTTTTTTTGAATACTTCTGATATTATAATTTTTCTTTTAGAATTATTTTTTTCTTTTTTATCATACTTTAAAACTATATAACCATGATTAGATAAACTACTTATACTCGTTGATATTGTTTGCTTACTAACGTTAAAACTATCACTAAAAAACTCGTTAGTAGCCCAACAATACCCATACTTCTTGCAAAGTGACAAAATGTAAATTAATAGTAATCTTTCAAGTGGTGTTAGATTATAACCTCCTAATATACTTGTTGGAAAAACTAATTTAATAAAAGGTTCAATATCTCTTTCCATATTCATTGATATAAGATTAACTTAATAGTCTATTATTTGTCAGTCTTTTAGAGCATAAGAAAAAGAACTGAACAAAGAATAGTACAGCAATTCTAGAAATACTCTAGTACTTCCCTTTAATTTTGGCACTTCATTCTTGTTAAGTTCTTTATAAGAACATTACATAAACTTCCTTTAGTAAAAGTCGACTTTTTTGAGTACACTCGTCGTACCCTAATTTAATTATAGCAAATTTTCACAAAAATTTCTAGTATGTTGTTTAAAAAAGCTTTTTGTTTAATATTGATTTAGGATTGTTATTCGCATACCATTTTAATAAAAATAACACTAAAATCAATGAACAACTAATTAATATATATATCCAATTAGCAATTATAAAAGTTACTAATTTGATTATGATCCCAAAAATAAACCATAATAATACAAATACTATAATTCTTATAGTCCAATGAGTTATTGAACCTAATTCGCCTCTAAAACCAAGTTCTCCAACTATATTAAATGCTATTCCAAAAGCTAATACACCAACAATTGCCATAGCTATGTAATTATAAAATGGATTATCAAACAAAGAAAATGGTGATGTTATTAAATCAAAAATAAATCTTTTCATATTCCCTCCTTTATAATTTTTTATTAAAAAAATAGAGCATATTCCATCTTCAAAATGAAATATTACTCTATTATATATAACTATTTTATCACATTTATAGTATTTTTGATATATTCTTGCAAATTTTTATCTACACAGCATATGTAGCATCCTTTCATACCTCTAGTCATTAGTGTTCTATATGTATTTTTAATAATTGAATCAGCTATTTTATTTGCTTCTTCTTGTCCATGTTCTTTAACTATTTTATTTATACCTTTTAAAGATTGATCAGTTTTAGCTCTTTTTGTATAATCAGTAATTATATGGTCATTTCCATATCTCATATCATCGCCAATAATAACACCGACATAATCAAATTCTAATCCTTGACAAGTATGGATACATCCTGCTTCACTAATAGAATTAGGATCGATTGCCCACGTTTGAGAATTTCCTAAATTCCAACTTATTTCAAAGTTATATTCAGGAATAACTATATCATGAATATCAGAATTGTTTTTAGCATTCCCATCTTTTATCCAATCCCAACAATAACCAGCAACTATTCTTGATTTATTATTAATTGCATTCTTTTCTTCAATAGCTTTTCTCATTTCATTAGGATCATCAAATACTTTAAAGTCATAATCGAATCCATCTATATCAAAGTTAGCTGTTTCTTTTATTTCTAATAAATTATTTAACCAAGCAATATATCCATCAGAACCATTACATCTGAATTGACTATCTAATTCATATGTATATATACCAGCACCTAATTCATTAGCATATTTCTTAATCATATCCTCGCTACCAATATCTTTAAGAGTCACTTTTTGATTTTCATCTATAAAGAATATTGAAAATTTAGAAGCATTAATAATTTCTTTAATTTGGTTTTCACCTTTATTTTGAAACATACCTGATTTAGCATTTAATCTATGTGCCTCATCTACTATTAATACATCTAACTTATTGCACTCTTCATCAACAAAGTTGCCTGAGCCTTGAAACAAATGATTAATATACGTTTGCGTATAATTACCTCTCAATTTAGCGGAAAATACGCTTCTAGGAGCTGCATTCTTTGTGACATAGAAACATGTCATATTTCTATTGTTAAATTCAACTAATAAATTAATAGCAAGTACAGATTTCCCAGTTCCAGGTCCACCTCTAACTATCATTACATTCTTTTTACTACTAGCTATTGTATCAATAGCATTACTTAATGCATATTCATATATAATTTTTTGTTCATCAATCATATAGAATTCTTTATTACCTTGTAACATTTGAGATAAAGAATCTTGTAACATCTTAGATGGTCTAATTCTCCCATGATCTATTTCATAAAGAATGCTTCCATCATCACCATTTTCAATATATCTTTTAATAAAATTTCTTAACTTAATTACATCATTATGTCCAAATAATGGAGCCTTATCTATATATTCTTTATAATTATCAGATAATAAGGTATCATCATTCTCAAAGTAATAATTATGTAAGTAAGCACATGGCACTACATTAATATCCTCTAATTGAGCAGATTCATTATAGTCTTTAATAAGATTTGCATACGTCATAGCTTGATATGATGGATGGTTAACATCTCTCATGCTTCCACCAGTATAAGCATTAACTTTATAAATACCATCTAAATTAGCTACTTCAGTTGCTTTATCCCATTGCTTTAATTCAATAATAACTACATTGGATTTATCTTTATTAAAACCAGACATCATAAAATCTATTCTACAACCAGTTGGTGGAATATTATATTCAATTGCTATACCAGTATTATCCGGTATTTCATTATCGCTTAACACACCTCTCATATATTGCATAGAATTTTTCCAAGAATTAAATTCTGGCGCACTAGGTTTTCTTTTAATTTTTTCAATATATTTATTTCTAATCTTATCAGCAATTATTCCCAAATCAACATCATTAATAAATCCTGATTTAATTCCTTCGTATATTAACATTTTACTACCTTCTTTTTTTCTGATGAAATAACTTCTTCAATCATATTGACAATATCGTTTGCCTTATATAAATCGATAACTTTACTTTTTCTTTTACTATCTGGAATATCATAGAAATATTTCTTGTTCATTTTATCAATAATCATGTGAGTCTTTTCTTCACTAAAATTATATTTATATTGAATATACATAAATGCTAAATCTGCAGTTCTTAAAATATTCTTAATACTTTTATCTGTAATAGATTGTAAGTATTTTTTATACTTAATAATTGAATTGCAAATCATTAAAGATTTTTCTATATCATATATAACATCTTTTTCTAATAGATCAACTAACTGTTTAGAAACATTACTTTTCCAGTCACCTAATTTGTTGGTTTCAACTGCAAAATATAATTTACAAAAATCAATTAAATGAATAATATTTTCTCTTTTATATATAACTTTTATAAGTTTGTTATAATGTCGTTCTCCAGATGTATTTATCTCTAAAAAAATTGGATCATCACTATTGATAGTTAAATTAAATAATTGTGATTGAAGTTTTCTAATATTAGAATCTAATGATAATAAATCAATAGGTTTTATATTTTTTTGTGTATTAGTATATTTAGAAATTTTACTTTTTATTTTATAATCAGATTCATTTTTTACAATGATTAGCAAACTAGTACCATCTATGTTTGGATATTTGTTTATTAAATTCCATATTGTTTGTTGACCATTATTTATAATTGGTTCATCAATGATTAAACACGGTGTATTTATATACTTCACAAATCCAGTTATTGTAACACCATTATTATATTTTACAAAGTTACTTGGATCGTTATCTATTGTTTCTCTCATTGCTTTATTTATACCTAAATTTCCTCTTACATTATCGTAGAAGAGTTTGTATAGATTATTTATATCTCCACCAATATTATCACATCTAAGTAAATCTTCAATAAAAACTTTTGCATCAATAAAATACGCATATATACTTTTATCATCAATAATCTTAGCAACACCATTTTCTTTTGGAATTGTCAAAGAAATAGTCAAGTTATTAGTTTTATTTAATAAATAATTTTCAAAATATTTCAAATAGATATTTTTTGAAGAAATATGTGATTCATTTATGCCATTGTTAGATATAGTTACAATTTCATATTCTTTTTCTCTAGTAATATTTTTTTGGTGCTTTTTGCAAAATAATAATAAGTCTTGTGAATTTTCAGATGATATGTTACCAGTAGATATAAATTCATAATAATTTTTATCAATAACTTCAACTTCACTAAAATCTAAATAATCCATTTTTATTTGATATATTATATTTATATCTTTTTTCCAATATATTGCATCTATTTTTCCATCATTTTGTCCGCTAACAATATAATTATCAAATACTATATTATAATTAATGTTATAAAGTACAGCTAATGCAAAAACTTCAAATGCATGACCATAACCGTCACCACTTTGCATGTTAAATTGTAGTCTAATTTTATCAAATTCATCTACTATTATTTTTGCTAAAATATCACCTAATTCATGTCTTAACTTAATTATAGAAATTATATCTCTATCTATTTCTTCTATTCCTTCTATACTTTTTTTCTTCATTGTTTCAAATGTTTTCCAATTATCATTTGAAACATGAATTAAATTGTCTTTATCTCTTATAAATTTATTCACAAAAACCACCTACAACTTATTATATTTTGTACTTTTCCCCTTTGATTTTTCTACAGGATATTTCTTTGCTGTCTTTTCCATTTTATTTAAAACTATTTGCTTAGGATCTACTCCTAATTTATCAGCCATTAAAATACAATAATTAATTACATCTGCTAGCTCTTCTTTTACTTCTTCCAAATCATACTCATTGTTCCATTGAAAACATTCTAATAACTCTCCCGCTTCTATAGAAATACTCTTGGCTAAATTCTCTGGAGAGTGAAATTGATCCCAATCTCTTTCTTTTGTAAACTCAACTACTTTTTTTGTTAATTCTTGCATAATACTATCTCACTCCTAAAACAACTCTTTAATAATTAAATCTTGTGAATGTAAATTATTATTTTTACCTAATAATAAATTCTCGTAAAATTTAACTAAATAATTATTATCTTCTTTTATATTCAAATAATTATTAAAATAATTACTTCTAACTAACGCATTTCTAAAATAAACAGACTTATCTTTAAATAAAGTATTATCTACTTCATAACCTAAACTAATTAGATATTTTTCTATAAATAATGCTGTTGTTCTTGTATTACCTTCTCTAAATGGATGTACTTGCCATATACTAGATGAAAATTTGGTAATATTATTTATTACTTCTACAACACTCATATCTTTATAATTTTTTTCTTTTTCTAAAGAAATATCATATTCTAATGATTCTTTTAATGTTTTACAATCACCATATGTAACTGAATCATTATTAAGTATTTTCTCATGTTTAGAAAAATCTATATTTCTAAATTCACCCGCAAATTCATAAACATCTTGAAATAAATATTTATAAATGTATTTTAAATAATCTACAGACAATTCAAAATTATCAATTTGTAATAATTCAACAATTCTTGTTGATACAAAATCACATTCTAATTCATTATGATTTAATTCTTGTTTTTTATCTTTTTCAATGTAATATTCTCTTAGTTCTTCTTCTACTTGTTTAATAGTTAAATTACCACTAACATTTTCTTCTAACAATTTTTCTAAATATTTAGAAGGCTTTAAATTATCTACTTCTTGAAGACCTATAGCCATATCCCACTCTAGTTGTTTTACATATCCTTCTGGTTTAGTTTCTTCTGTATATTCAATGTTACTTGAATCCAATTCTTTTTCACTCATTTAATTAACCTCCTATCTCACTGCATAATCTACTAAAGTTCTAACTTTTTCATATATATTAAATACTTTAGAATACTCTAATAATTTATCTATATCTTTTTCACTGTTATTAAAATAATCATGTAATATATTATTTTGTAATTCTAAATCAAAATCATCATTTTTTAGCATATCACATATGCATCTTTCAGCATTATATATTTTAATTGGATTATTAAACATATTATTAATTTCAATAATTCCAATATCATAGTATTTATCTGCAACATAATGTACTTTATAATTACTTAATACTCTTTTCTTACTATTAACTGTTATTTCTATTTCTTCTGGTAATTCTTTAATTAAACCTAGCATACTTAGCGCTGTCTTATATGAATATATGGCATCAGGATATTTTTTTTGAAAAACATATTCATCATCAACTAACAAATTACTATCTATGTATAATCCATGAGAAACTTTTTTTATTAAACCATTATCAACATATTTTTTTATTAATGGTTTACTAATATTTAGTTTTAAAAAATCTGATGTAGATATGTATCCACAATTAGCATCTAAAAACTGTTTAATTTTATTTTCATTAGTCATAGAATCACCATTTACTTTCATAACAACATTATATCATTTTATTATATTTGAGTAAATAAAATTTACACAATAAAAATAATAAATTTTCAGTAACTGTCAGATACTAATTATATGGGTCTTAGGGAGTATCCCTAACAAGCATTAAAGGGTGTGTCAACACCATGCTTGATATATTGTACAAGACTAGTAAGTTACCTCTTGTAAGTGGTGTAATTTTTTTATTTTTTCTCAATGTTTTTTTCAAAAATACTATTAATTTTTATAAAAAATAGCCACAAATTTTAACAAAATCCCATAAAAAAATGCAAAAACATTAAATATAATTAATCAAATATTTTCGCATTTTCTTTAAAACAGGTAAATTTTTATTTTCTAGGCAAGCTTAATAAATTATCCGATGTTGTAGTATTAGGTGTACTTTTAACATACTTTTCACCGTTAGAACTTATTGCAGGTATTACATATGGACCATAATTTGATCCTACAGTAATACTTTTAGGATTCGACTTTACATAATCATGAATAATAGCTTTTTTATACCATCCATCTTTACTATTAGAAAGATATATTTGATCAATTTCTAGCAAGCTATTTGAATATGCACATCCATTTTTCATTTTAATTGCTGTTGCAATAAAAGTAGACATATTTCCTCCTTTCTGTTTCTTCAAATGTTGCACTTTGAGATAAAATATGCTACAATTACTACAGGTGTCGGGCCTATAGTTTCACATTCACTGAAACTATTTTTTTATACAAGAACTCATATACGTAAAATACTTCTCAAATACCCTTGTATGCATTCATTATATATCAATATGCATATTTTGTCAAGTTTCAAGTCATTTCTAACTAGTAAAATATATTTTTGAATACACATTTACATTTATTTAAAATATTGTTAGTCTTTTTTGACTAATAATATTGACTTTTGTAGCAGAAGATTATATAATTATTTTGAGGTGTAATTATGCTTTTAAATATTAAGATAGACAACTATAAAGGTGTAAGTAATAATATTAATATTTCTTGTATTGCATCAAATAAAATTAAACATTCTAATAATGATATTTCGAAAATTTCTGAAAAAACAAAGATATTAAAAAATATATGCATAATTGGTAGTAACGCAAGTGGTAAAACAAGTATATTAAATGCTATAGAAACTGTGCAAGATTTTCTTTTGTTTCCTCATAGGAAAAGCATTTCGAATAACAAAGATTTTGATAGTTTTATAAAAAGAATGACACCAGAAGAATTAAAAAAATTTTTAATAGATATAAATACTTTAAAGCTTGGAGAACAAAATAATCTTCGTTCTAAAGATAAAAGCACTATAGTTTTAGAATTATTTATACCAAAAAGGAAAAATAATATTTCAGGTATATATACTTATACATTAATGTACAAAAGCAATTATAAGGAATCCGGCGTTTTATTAGAAAAATTAGAGTATAAAAAAAATTTTGACAGTAAGAAAAATGAAGTTATCTGTTTAGCAAATAATATTATTGAAAGTGAAATAACTACTACTTTGTTATACCAAAACAACAATAGTAAAAATCAAGAAAAAAATATTGATGATAGAATTAAGTATTATAATACATTTTTTAATGAAATGATAAAGCATGTATCGTATTTGGATGGTAGTGAAGGTGTAGATTTGCTTGAAGCCTTTAATAAACATGGTAATAAGTTTGTTGAACTATGTAACATTGCAGATGATAAAATAATTGATATTACACTTGATGAAAATGAAAAAAAACCAAAAATCTTATTTTGGAATTCAAAAAAAACTTTCTTAACTTTTCCTCAATTATCAAACGGAACTAGAAAAATATTAGTTATAGGATCTATTATTCTAGATGCATTAGAAAAAAATAATTTATTGCTTATTGATGAAATAGAATTAAGCCTTCACCCAACACTAGTAAATTTTTTAATAAATTTAAATTCTTCAAAGGATTTTAATCATTTTTCTCAATTGATATTTACAACACATTCTCCATTTGTTGCCTTTTCTATGACAAATGATCAATTATATTATATTAATAATAAAAATAACAATTATTATATATCTAGTATAAGTAACGCTATAAAAAACAATATAATTACAAAAGATAAAAATCCTGAAAAAGCTTGGATTGAAGATTTGTTAATTAAAAATCCCGATTTAAATAAAATAAAACATTTTTTAAATAATTAATAAAAAGATTCAGTTTAGTTTGAATCTTTTTTTGTTTAATAATATTTTTCCAGTTTTAATGGATTTCTACCAGTGATTTTTAGATTATATTTTATATTTAATATCTTTTCTATGGATGGAATTATAATATCAATATCGCATCTACAATTAAAAATATCTACTGCAGAATTAATATGATTATATAGTTTACTATCATCTAAGCATCCTCTTGAATAACTATTTGCAATATAAAATGCTACTGCATCTGGTATTACATATCTAATTATATACTCTTCAAAATTATCATAGAAAGGTAAATACTTTTCTTGAAATTCTTCATCAGATATATTTCCTTCTTCCATTAATTCTTTTTCTTTTGTGTAACTCATATTATAACTAATCTCCATTTCTTACTATATTTTTGCCTTTAATTGTTATACATAGTCGTTACACAATGATTATTGTCTCCTCCTGCATTTAAGTGATTAGATAAAACAATAACATCATTGCCTTTACCAAAGAAACTTTGTGCCTTTTTAGGTCTTGTGCTTTGATCTAATAGTTCATCTGAAGTTCTTGTCATTGCATTTTCTATTCCCAATTCATCTAAACGTTTTTTAATATAATTACTTATTTTTAATGTATATTCTTTTTCTAAAATTCCATTACCTGACGAACCACCATCAACACCACCATGTCCACTGTCAATTACCACCTTTTTAGCCATATTTATCACATCCTATAGTAATTTATGCAAAATTTAAAAAAAGGACTATCAGAGTGTTGTTAAATTATTTATAAATTTAAACAAAAAAATGATGCAATGCACCATTATTTTCTTTGTGAAACCAATATTTGTCCTGGTAATAAATAAATTGTTTCGTTTTCCTTAACTACTTCCTGAATATTCTTTTTAAAAATATCACTTACACTATTTAGTGTATCTCCCTCAGCTGTAACATAATAACTATAACCAGATACTGGAAGCATAATTACTTGATTTGGATAAATATAATCATCTAAATTTAAACCATTAATTGCCGCTAAAAGATTTGGATTTATATTATACTTTCTACTTATACCATAAAGTGAATCCCCTTTATTAATCGTATAAGTATCAAAGTATTTTTCTTTATTTTTAGGAACTATTAAATCCATACCCTCACGTAGAGTTTCATCATAACTTAAATTATTTAAATCTACTAAAAACTCTTTATTTGTACGAAACATTTTAGCAATATCTTCAATACTATCATTTGATTTAACACGATATTTTTCAAACATTTTATCAACCCCTATAGTAAAATATGTTTGATTTTAAAAAGTGTTATTTAAAAATATAGATATAGTCATTATTAAATTTCCATTCACTATAGGTCATTAATTTAATAATTTTATCTTTATTTACATAATAAAGTGTATCATCACTTATAAAGTAACATTCGTTATCATTTGAAAAAATTATATTTGATACCTTTAAAGAAGTAACATTTATCTTATTAATTGGTGTAACGTAGATAAGTTTATTATCGTTTAATTCATAATAAAAATCTATTTCTTTTTTAAATGAAACATTACCTTTATTAAGTTTATTAACACTTATTTTTTCAAATTTATTATTACTTAAAATTTCATATCTATTTTTATAAATAGTATTTTTTAAAGGATTAATTTTATATTCTATTTTAGTTTGCATATCATATAGGTAAATATATTTTTTATATGTACCTAAAAAATAACTATTAAAATAAACTTCTTTATCTAATTGTGTCTCTTTTACTTTATTATTCTTCGTATTTATTAAATAAAACTTATTAAATTTATACTTACTATTATAATCCGCTATTAAAAGATAATCTTTAAAAGTAGTACATAAATCTATATTATAAATATCATTATCAAATAGTTTAATTTTCTTTTTAGTTTTTGTATTAATGTTGATAAATTGTGAATAATTCCATATATAAAAGTTAGCATTTATATTATATACATCAATATTATCAAATGTATATTTCTTTTTATCCTCAGGAATAGTAATATAATATGATGTATAATAGTTATCATTCTCTTTATTAATATAAAAGTTTTGTAAATTATTATTTGTTACATTAATTATATTATCTTTTTGTTTAATATTTTTAATCTGTTTATGATTTTGATAATATTTACCACTAACAGAATATAAATACTCTACATTATCTTTTTTAATTTTAAATATATAAAGTTTTTTCTTATTATTAAATGTTTGAATAATATTATAACCTTTTACAGTATATTTAAGTTCATAACTTTTTGGAATAAAATAAAAAATTGTAAAAGAAAGAAAAATTAATAAAAAAGAAAAAATTAGTAATCTTAACTTTTTCATACAATTCTATCTTTATATTTTAGTTTTTCTTTCATCATAAACTGAGATATATTTGTTTCAATATCATCTAAAGAACTTTTAGATAAATTAGATATTGTTACAACCTCTTTTACTGTATCAATAGTTATTTTTCCAAAAAGTAAACCTTTATATATTCGCATGTCATTATATAAATCTGGAGTAATTTGTGTATATATGCTTCCAAAAACAACTCTTTTTTGCCCTATTAAAAGTCTTTTGTTAGTTAAAACTATTACGCATGAAGTGAATAAATCATACCATTTTTCATTTTTTTGACCGCAAAAAGCGTATAGAACATATTCATCAGGATTAATATATCCTTCGATTACTTCACAATGCTTTTTTAATCTCCAGGCAACTGTACCGGGAAACTTATTTTTAAATTCTAATACTTTTTCATAAACATTATTCATTTTAAACTCCTTTTATTAATTCAACTTTAGTGTGAGATAATTTTTCGTGAATTGAAACATCCTTATTAATCATAAATAATATATCAATATACGAATAGATTGTTGCAATTATAGAAATAATTAAATTACTATAAAAATATATTTTCCCCTTAAATAATATAACACAAAGTAATGTTAATATATTCGATAATGTTGTATATAAAATTATATTTGTAAATATAGGATAAAATAATACTCTTATAAGAAGTGACCCAAAAGTTAGTTTTCCTTTATCAGAAAAAAGTTTAATTTTACATATTTTTTTACCAATTGTTTGTCCATCAAATAGTAATGGAAATAAAGTAAAATATAAAATTGTAACAACTATTTCAATTATAGAATAACTTATTGAGTAATAAGATAAATCATGCATAATATCTAAATATTCAGGTGATTTTAATGTATCATAATCTATTGTTGTGTTTTCAGAAAAATTTTCTTCATAAAACTCAGTATATTTTTCATATGCTTTATCATATTTCTTTTTATATGGATTTAATACATTTATTTGACTTAATAATGTAACAAGTATTAATACAATAAATATATCAATTACATAAGCACATATTCTTTTAATTTTAATATCTTTCATTCTACCTCCATAAATAAGAAAAGAAACTATTACTAGTTTCTAATAAGTTTTTGAATTAGATCCTAAAGTAACAGTGGTTTTAAGAGTTTTACCTTTTCTAATATAAGTGATTTCAACTTTATCACCTACACCATAATTATACAAATAATATCTTAAATATGCAACACTTGTTACTTCATCATCATTAATCTTTATTATAATATCATCACTTGCTAGTCCTGCTTTAGCCGCTGGAGACCCTTTTTCTGTAGAAACAATAATTACACCCTTTGTGATTTTATATTCTTTTAAAAGTGATGAATATTCAGGGTAATAATAAGCATCTGTAACATTAACCATTGATACGCCTAAATAAGGTTGAGTTATCTTTTCTTTATTTTCAAGTTTTTCAGCGTAACTTAATGCTACCTCGATTGGAATAGCAAAGCCCATACCTTCAACAGATTCAGCAACTAATTTTAATGAAGTAATTCCAACAACTTGACCATTTGCATTACAAAGCGGTCCGCCACTATTACCTGAGTTAATCGCGGCATCTGTTTGTAATACTTTCATAACATAATCACCATTATTATTAAGTTTTACTTCAACCATTCTATCTTTTCCTGAAATAATGCCTCTTGTAACAGTCCAAGAATAAATACTATCAAGTGGCGCACCTACAGCAAAAGATGTATCACCAACTCTTAGGTTATCGCTTTTACCGATTTCAGCTACAGAAATAATATCTGATTTTTTTACTTTTAAAACAGCAATATCAGATAAAGCATCTGCACCAATTATTTCTGTATTAATTACATTACCATTAGTAAAAGTAACATTAACAGAGTTACCACCTTCGATAACATGATTATTTGTTAAAATATAGGCATCATTATTATTTACTTTATAAACAAATCCAGTTCCACTTGAAATCATTTTTTCATCTGCATAGGTTGCCACAACAACAACTGCATCATACACTTTTTCTACTGCCTCCGCAATTCCATTGTCAGTTATTGTTACATTTTTTTCAACTTTAGTTAAATTTGTATGAAGTATGGCAGGATATTTATAAATAACTCCATACATAAGTAAACAACCTAAGAAAAACACTACTATATATACTATTTTATTATCTTTTTCTTTTCTTATCATAATTAATCCATCCTCTCAATCTCTCTATAATTTATTGGAAAACCCATTGCATCTAAAACTTTATCAATATCAATTGAATGAAGTTTTCCAGATAATATATCTAGTTCATAATCAATTTCTTTTATAAATAAATTAAAATCATCAGCATTTAAAATTCTTTTTAAAATAATAATTAAGGCAAATAAATCATTTTTACCATATATATATTCCCCATCCATTTTAGGAATATTTAAAAGCTTATGATATATTGTATTATTAATAACAATTTGTGTTTTATTATTATAACAAATATCTTCATGTGCACATAAATTTCTATAATTAGCAAGTATTGGTAAATAACTTTGGAAACTATCTATATCTATGTTAAATATATCCGCAATTTCTCTTTTATCTTCATTTTGAAGCACAGTATAAAGTTCTCCGACTATTCCAAATGATAATACTTTTACAACAACCCAAAGAGGTATATAGCCATAATTATCAATGAAATGACTAGTTGCGGAATGTTGTTTACCATTTATACTAATTTGCCTTTTCATTTTATGTATTAAATCGTTTATTTGTCTAGTTTTAGTATAATCATGAACAAAGTTATTTTTATTCAAATAATTTTTTTCTTTATAACCATGGTTTTTACTCATAACATAAGCCATTATACTTTTTAAGTTATTTTCAAAAACTAGAATATTCTTAAATAATATATTTCTAAGTTGTCTATCAAAAATAAACATTGCATATAGTTCCTCAAAAGTGGTACCTTTATTAAATTTACGATCAGTATAAGACTTAACAAATAAAAATCTATACCCTGTTACAAAAAAATAATTTTCTCTAAGAAGTATTGATTTAGCCTTCTCAATATCATTTATAGTAAGACCTTTATCAATTAAAATATTTATCTGTTCATCTAATGTTTTAAATGTTTTCTCCACTATATCACCTTTTTACTATATAATTAATTATATCACATAATAGTATTTTTACCATCTATTTTGAAAAAATAAATTATGAAAAATATTTAATTACTCCATTAGAAATTAAATTTGCTACTTTTTTTTGATATTCATTTGTAATAAGTTTTTGTCTATCTTCATAATTTGATAAAAATCCACATTCAATTAATAAACCATTTACCTTTAATCTTGAATACATATATGTGTCTTTTGGAATAGTTTTAATTTTACGATTACTATTTAAACCCTTATTTAAAACATCTTGCATAATGTTTGCAAAATAAATATTTTTACCATTATAAAACACCTGTGGCCCATAGTATTTAAAGTCACTTAAATAATTTAAATGAATACTTAAATAAATATCTGCTTTAGAATTATTTATTAAATTAATTCTATTATCAAAATCACTTTTCTTACGATATATAGCATTTGGAGTTGATAAGTCATAATCACCATCCCTTGTCATATAAACAGTAGCACCATAACTTTCAAGTTTTTCTTTTAAATAAAGACTTATATTTAAATTAATATCTTTTTCATATATATTTTCGTATGAAGTACCAGGATCTAAAAATCCATGACCAGGATCAATTACAATAATTCTTCCAACTAAAAAAAGGTTATCTTTACCAAAAACCGAAGATAAAAGAAAAATAGATATTATAAAAATCATTAATGAGTAATGAATATATTTTTTCATATAAAATTATATGTTTTATTCATTATTTTAAACTAAAAAATTTAAAATTTTCGAAGAAATATAATATTGTATTAATTCCACAAAAAATGCCTAAGGTGCAACGTACTTACTATACGCTTAGCATTGAGCTGCGGGCCCTAGGTCTTAAAGATATATTACCATAACATTATTTTTTATGTCAATCATCAATTTTCTTAATTCTTCCAAATACTTTTCTTCCTGGAAATAAACTTACTCTATATTTACTTTTATTTAAACCTTTAATAACCGTAGAAACTCTTTTAAAGTTTGCATAATAATTATAAAAAGTATTAACTATTAAATCAGCAAGTTGAATACCAAAGTTAGTTTTAGAATCGTAATAAGAAACATTAAAAACATAATTGTTTAAACAAAATTCTGTATTTAAATAATTCTCTAAATTTTTTAAGTCACCTACTCTTATGTTACGATTATCACAAAGAAGTTTAATTTCAATTTGCTCATCAGTATAGTTTTTAAGAAGTGGAAAAATAATATCTGAAAATATTAATTTTACAGCATAATTATAAAATATATTTGAATCTACAATACCTTTTTGCATTTTTTCTTTATCAAATACCTTAGAAAACCCATAAAAACCTGGAATATTTTCCATACTTGAAAAAATAAGTTGTTTTTCTTTTTTTAAATAGTCATAAGATTTTATTTCTTTATCTATTTTAATCTTTCTTTCGTCTTTTACAAGTTTATTAATTTTTTTATATAATGATGTTATTTTAAGTCTATATTTTTCAAAAGTAAAATATCCACCAACAGCAAAATACTTTGTATTACTATTTTTATGAATTGAACCACTTTCATCTAAATATACGTATAATCTCATGATGTCACCTCTACACAAGATAATACTAAATAAATTAAATGTTGTCTATATGAAAACATAAAAAAACCCCAATATGGGGTAAGAAAATATTTTAACGTTTACTAAATTGTGGAGCTCTACGAGCTTTTTTAAGACCATATTTCTTTCTTTCTTTAACACGAGAGTCTCTTGTGATAAATCCAGCATTTTTTAAAATATGTCTATAACTATCTTCTCTAGTTTGGTCAGTATTTTCATCAAATTTAAGAAGTGCTCTTGTAATTCCTAAACGAATTGCACCAGTTTGTCCTGAAAATCCACCACCAGATACTTTAACATCGATATCGAATCTATTTAAATTATCAGTTAAAACTAGTGGTTGAGTTAAGTCCATAACAAGTGTTTCATAAGGCATATAGTCATGAACATCTACACCATTAACTGTAATATTACCAGTTCCACCAACTAAAGTTACTTTTGCTACACTACTTTTTCTTCTTCCTGTAGCATTCCAAGTTTGTTTTTTTGCCATGTTTTCCTCCTATTATATTTCCATTTCGATTGGTTTTTGAGCGCTATGTTTATGATCAGCATCAGCATAAACAAATAGTTTTTTACCCATTTTTCTACCAAGTCTATTATGAGGAAGCATACCTTTTACAGCTCTTTCCATCATTTCTTCTGGATAGTTTTCAATCATAACTTTTGCAGTTCTTTCTCTTAATCCTCCTGGATATCCAGAATGATTATAATATTTCTTATCAGTTAATTTATTACCAGTTAAATTTACTTTACTAGCATTAACGATAATAACATAATCTCCACAGTCAACATAAGGAGTATATGTAACTTTATGCTTACCTCTTAATATATGAGCAGCTTTTGTAGCAACTCTACCTAAATTTTTACCTTCAGCATCAATTACATACCATTTTCTTTCAATATTTTCTTTTGTTTGTAAAAATGATTTCATAATTATTTCTTTCCCTTCATTTTAATTAACCAATTTAATCTTCCCACAATTAAAAAGGCCTCTTAAATAAATGTACCGATTATGATTATATGGTAAAAGTAGTAAATTGTCAAGTAAAACAATAAGGTAACAAGCGTTTTTATTATATTTTTATTAAAAAAAACTAGCAATCGCTAGTTTATAAAACACACATTGCTATTGTAAGAATTACCATTGCAGCAAGACCTATACAAGCAACTATTTTAAATGCCCATTTGAACCATGTTGAATACTCAACTCTAGCAAGAGCAAGACCACCCATTATCGCTCCACATGTAGGTGAAATTAAATTTACAAGTCCATTAGAAGCAACAAGTATCATAACATTTGTTTCAACTGAGAATCCTAATTGATGAGTTAAGCCACCCATAATTGGAGTTGAAAGTGTTGCAATACCTGATGAAGATGGTACAAGTATTGATAAGAATATATGTAAAATAAAGTTCATTGGTGCGTAGATAACTGCAGGCATATTTTTAAGGGCATTTGCCGCATTATAAATAATATAATTATCTAAATATGTAACTTGCATTAATACTGAAGCACCTCTTGCAACTGCTATAATTAATATAACACTTAGTATATCAGAGGCACCATCAACAAATGTATCTACAAATTCTTTTTCACTTAATTTACCAATTATTCCTATTACAATAGCCATTACAAAGAATAGTACGGCTGCATCTTCGAAATACCAATAACCAAAGCAATTTCCAGTTAAGAAAGCTGTAAAATGTGTTCCAGCATCAGCAACATCCGCAGGTATAATACCAAAATCTACCCATGGGATAAATCCTGCTATCATAATAACAAATGTTAAGCCAAATATAATTAATATAAGTTTTTGTCTTGTAGTAAGTTTTACATCTGGATTAATAAAGTCATCTTTTGCATAATGTTTTTCCATTTGTTTTTGTTCTTGTAATGAAAGAAATGTACTTCCTTTTTCGGCTTTCACTTTAGCAGCATAATTTAATACAAATGCTACTGCTATAATGTAAGAAACTAACCATAAGATACATCCAAGTAAAATTATAGTTCCTTGATTAACTTTTATACCATCTGGTAATGCACTAACTGCTGCACCTACTGCAAATGGATTTATTGTTGAACCAAGTACACCTACACCAGCACCAAGTAAGACTGTGGCTGATGCAACAATAGTATCCATTCCCGCTGCTACCATAGTAAATGATAACAAACCATAAAATGCAACTGTTTCCTCTAACATTCCATAAGTTGTTCCACCAACTGAGAATATAAACATTAGTATTGGTATTAATACTAGTTCTTTACCTTTTAATTTGTTTACTAAAACTTTTATTCCTGTTTCAAGAGCACCAGTTTTAGTAACGACATTTAAAAATCCTCCTAAAATAAGAATAAATACACCTACATCAGCAGCATTTTCAAATCCTTTGATTGGAGCCATTAAAAAGTCAGAAAATTTAGCACGAACTACACCACTACCATTGACAATATTTTCACCATCAAATGTAGCAAGTGGAAGTAAATATGAAATTATAGCAATTGCAACAATAATTAACATTATAATTGTAAATGAAGATAATGTAAATTTTTTCTTTTTAGCTTTTTTTGCCATTTTTATTTCCTCCTATAAAATATTCTTGTGCCTTTATCACCATTAATTGCTTCAAGTCCATCATTTAATGAAGCAATAATAGCAATGCCTTCTGAGTTTTCATTTAGAAAATTCATACAAGCATTTATTTTTGGAAGCATACTTCCTTTTGCAAAATGGCCTTCATCAATGTATTTTTGTAATTCTAATGTATCAGTTGAATCAAGTGCTATTTGATTATCTTTATTATAATTAATATACACTTTATCTACTGCTGTTAAAATTAACAAAATATCAGCGTTAATATTTGCTGCTAACTTACTACTTGCAAAATCTTTATCAATTACTGCATCAACACCTTTATATCCTAGTCCATCCTTTACTACAGGAATACCACCACCACCGACGGTAATAACAATATTTCCGTCATCCGCAAGATTACTTACTATCTCTTGCTCTAAGATTCTTTCAGGTTTTGGTGAGGGCACTACTCTCCTATAACCTCTTCCAGAATCTTCAACATATTTATAGCCATTCGAAGAAGCAAGTTTATCAGCTTCCTCTTTGGTATAAAACATTCCTACAGGTTTAGTTGGATCCGTGAAAGCCTCATCATTTTCATCCACTTCAACCTGAGTAATGATAGTTGCACATTTCTTTTCAATATTATTTTCTCTCAATTTTTCATTAATAGCATTTTGTAAATGATAACCAATATATCCCTGACTCATAGCTCCACATTCTGCAAAAGGCATAAATGGAGCAACATTAAATTTACTAGCATACTCAAATGCATTAGCAATCATCCCCACCTGAGGACCATTTCCATGTGTCACAATAACATCATTATCTTTAGCAATGCTTACAATTATATCGGCAGCTTTTTTAACAAGAAGTTTTTGTTCATCTGGTGTTTTACCTAAAGCATTTCCACCTAAAGCAATAACAATTTTACTCATATCAATTCCTTAAGGTTGCATAAATAACTGCTTTAATTGTATGCATTCTATTTTCTGCTTCCTCAAAAACTCTTGAATGGGAACCATTAAATACTTCATCTGTAACTTCCATTTCAGGAACACCAAATTTTTCATAAATCTCTTTACCAATTGTCGTATTTTGATCATGAAAAGATGGCAAACAATGAAGAAAGATACAATCATCTTTAGCATTATCTATAACGGACTGATTAACTTGATATTTTCTTAAATAATTAATTCTTTCAGCCCACTTTTCCATAGGTTCTCCCATTGATACCCAAACATCAGTATATATTGCATCGGCATCTTTAGTACCTTCCATAATATCTTCAGTTCTTTGAATAGTACATCCGTTTTCTCTAGCTATTTCTTCACATTTTTTAGTAAGTTCTTCATCAGGCCATAAATCTTTTGGCGCACAACAAGTAAAATTAACACCTAACTTTGCACTAGCAACCATTAATGAATTACCAACATTATTTCTAGCATCCCCACAAAAAACTAATTTTCTTCCTTTTAATGAACCAAATTCTTCTTCAATAGTCATAAAATCAGCTAACATTTGAGTTGGATGAAATTCATTAGTAAGTCCATTATAAACAGGAACACTTGAATATTTTGCTAATGTTTCAACAATAGTTTGATCAAATCCACGATACTCTATAGCATCATATATTCTGCAAAGTACTCTTGCAGTATCTTCAATACTTTCCTTTTTTCCCATTTGTGAACCTGTTGGTCCTAGATAAGTAACATGCATACCTAAGTCGTAAGCAGCAACTTCAAAAGAACACCTGGTTCTCGTAGAATCTTTTTCAAATATTATAGCAATGTTTTGTCCTTCAAGAAATTTATGAGGTTCTCTATGTTCTTTTTTTGTTTTAAAATCTTTTGCTAAGTCTAATAAATATCTTATTTCATCACTTGAATAATCAAGTAGCTTTAGAAAATCTCTTCCTCTTAAATCCATTTAATCCTCTCTTTCAAGTGGCATACTCATACATCTAGGGCCGCCTCTACCCCTAGAAAGTTCTGCACTATTCATTTCTATAACTTTAATACCTTTTTCTCTTAATACTTCATTAGTAATATTATTTCTATTGTATACAACTACTACTCCAGGAGCTATACATAATGTATTTGTTCCATCATTCCATTGTTCTCTTTCTGAGGCAATTTTATCTCCTCCAGCACAAGGAATAAGTGTAATATCAATACCCAAATATTCCTCTAAAATATTTTCAAGGCTTCCTTCTTTTTTAATTACACTTACTTCATCAAGATTATCTTCATTTTTAGTAATTTCAAAAACCTCTAATGTATCCATAATTCCAGGATGATATGTAAACTTGTCAATATCAATTTGAGTAAATACTGTATCTAAGTGCATAAATGCTCTACATTCAGGTATCTTAAATGCAAGTATTGTATCAATATTACATTTTTCATCATTAAACATGTTTTTAGCAACTAAATCAATTGCTTCAGCACTAGTTCTTTGAGAAATACCAATTGCAAGAGTATGTTCATTTAAATTTAATACATCTCCACCTTCAATACTGAATGGATTTTCTCTGTCATAATATTTTGGAACTTTATCCATATAATCTGGATGATAGTTAAAAATGTAATAAGCATAAATTGTTTCTCTACTTCTTGTAACAGAGTACATCTTATTAAGAATTATACCATCACCAACTGATGCAAACGGATCTCTTGTAAAATAAAGGTTTGGCATTGGTTCTGCTAAAAACTTAGTTTCTTCACTTATTTGATCAACAAGAGAATATTCACTATCTTGTTTATTTCTATGAACTTCAGAAACTTTAATACCTTCCATAGTTTTTAAAACTAGTTCTTTATTATTTGTATAACTCATTAAATAATCAAATAATAAATCTTTATATTTTGGAGTTCTTACTCCTGCTTCATAAATAAATTGTCTTATAAATGAAGGTTTAACCTGTGGGTTTTCATCTAATGTTTCAGCCATTAGATCCTCTAAATAAACAACCTCTACATCGTTATCTCTTAGTATTTGGCAAAATTCATCATGCTCCAAAATTGCATCTTTTAAATATGGAATATCATCAAAAAGAAGCCTTCCTAATGTATCTGGTGTTAAATTTAATAGTTCCTTTCCTGGTCTATGAACTAAGACCTTTTTTAATTTTTTAATTTCACTAGTAACGTGCATCTATATCATCTCCTTATTATAATAATAATATCATTTTAATTTTTAAAAGTCCATATTTCTAATTTATATCTTTTAAAAAATTTTTAATAATTTCATTTTCACTACTAAAAGTTCCCTTTACAGTATCATCAGAAATAATAGTTTTATTATCTAAAAAAATAATTCTTGAAGAAAAGTCTTTAACAAAATTAAGTTCATGACTTACAACTATTATTGTCATATTATAATCTTTTAATTTACTAATCAGCTCTAATACTTCTTTTTTCATTTGTGGATCTAAAGAACTTGTTGGTTCATCTAATAATAAAATTTTTGGTTTTTCCATAAGCGCCCTTATTATAGCAACTCTTTGTTTTTCACCACCACTTAAATTTTTAGGATATTCATTAATTTTATTTTCTAAATTTATTTCTTTTAAATATCCTTTAGCAAGTTTAATAGCCTCGTCTTTTGTTTGTATTTTCAGTTTAACTGGGGCAATAATTAAATTTTCAAGTACAGTCATGTTTTCAAATAAATTAAATGATTGAAAAACCATACCAACTTTATTATAAAATTTTTTTATATTATTAACATTTTCATTATCTATTAATATTTGACCTTTATCTATTTTTTCAAGTCTTGCTATACATCTAAGTAATGTTGATTTACCACATCCACTTTTACCAATTATTGATACTTGTTCATTATCATTAATTTTTAAATTAATGTTTTTTAAGATACATTTTTTATCATAACTTTTTGTTAAATTTTTAATTTCTATCATTTTGAAAGTCTCCTTTCGAAAAAGTTTAATAGTTTCGTTAATCCTAATGTTAATATTAAATAAATTATTGCCACAATTAAAAGTGGAAAGAAATAATCATATGTAGAAGAAGCCACTATATCAGAGGCTTTTGTAAGTTCAAGTATACCAATATAACCTGCTACTGAAGTTTCTTTTAAAAGTGTTATAAATTCATTACCTAAAGCTGGCAAAACATTTCTTAATGCCTGAGGCATTATAACATATTTCATAGTTTGAAAATAGTTAAATCCTAGCATTGTTGATGCTTCTTCCTGTCCTTTTGGAATTGATATTAATCCAGACTTAATTATTTGGGATACATAAGCTCCAGAATTTAATCCAAAAGATATAATTCCAACTACTACTATATTAATATTAACACTTTTAAAAATTATATAATATAAAATCATTAATTGAAGTAGTGCGGGAGTTCCTCTTATAATTCCAATATACATTCTTGCAAAAGCACTTAATAAATAAAGCTTACCTGTTTTTTCATTATAATCTATAACAAGTGATAAAATAAGTCCTAAAATAACTCCAATTAAACAAGCAAAAAATGCCATAATAATTGTATTACCAAGACCAGTTAAATAATATTTATATCTATCTTGATAAATAAATGAATTATATATATTTTCTCTTATTAATTCCATAAACACCTATTTTGAATACTCTAAAATGTATTCATCGATTTTACCACTATTTTTTAAATTATCAATAACTTCATTAATTTTATTTAAAAGCTGTGTATTACCTTTTTTAACAGCAATTGCATAATTATCTTCGAATACAAAACCATCTAAAATAATTAAATTTTCATTATTTTCAACTATTTTTTTACCAGGTAATTCATCCATTATTATTAAATCAACTTTACCAGCTTTTAAATCTTCAGCCATTGATAAGTATTTTTTTTGTCTAACAATATCTTTTGTTATATTATTATCAGTAACATAACTATCTGCAATAGTGCCAAGTTGAACAGCAATTTTTTTATTGTTAATTTGTGAAATATTTTTAATATCACTATCATTTCTAACAATTACTATTTGTTTTGAAATAATATATGTATTAGAAAAATCAACTTCTTTTTTTCTTTCTTCATTTACACTCATTCCCGCTAAAGCAAAATCAGCTTTTCCTGATTTTATCTCATTAATAATTGCATCAAAATATACATCCTTAATAACTAGTTTTTTTCCAAGTGCCGAAGCAATTTCTTTAGCAATTTCTACATCAACTCCAACAATTTTGTTATTGTCATAATATTCATATGGAGCAAATCCTGCTTCCGTTACCATTACTATTTCATTTTTATTTTTTTTGCAACCACATAAGGCAATTAAACATATACTTAAAAGTATTAATATTTTTTTCATCGATTAATCAATATCCTTTCTTTTTTCTTTCCCCCATTAACTTCATAACAATCATTTATTACAAAAAATGCATTGGGATCAAGTTCTAATATCCTATTTCGTAATCTATAACAATCTAAATTAGAAACGGCTACCATAAGTATTTCTCCCTTTTTATGTAAAAATTCTTGTTTGCTTTGTAAAATTGTAACACCACTATCGTATTCCTCAGTTATAACCTTCTTAACTTCACTTAGTTTATTTGTATAAATGAAGAAAACCTTACTTAAAGAAACCCCAAGAGTAATTTTATCAATAAAATGATTACTTATTAATAAAATAATTATAGAATATATAAAACTTTCAAAACCAAATACAAATGCACCCATCAAAAGGATTATAAAACTATAGGAAAAATTTGCAACTGAAGTAGATACTTTAGCGTACTTTTTAATAAGTTCCATTATAACGTCCCCACCACCAGTTGTAAAACCACTTTTATATATTAGTGCAGAGGATGCTCCATATAAGAAACCAGTAATTACAACACTAATTAGCACTTGACTTGTATTAATATATTGTAAAAGTGCTAAAGCAATAGGTTCAGTAATGGTTACCATAATTGGGTATAACAATGAACCTAATACTGTTGGTAATGTTTTCTTGTATCCTAAACAAATAAAGCTTATGATTAAAAGTACTATTCTTGATATGTACAAAAACACTGTTGGATCAATATTAAATAATTTATTAAATATTATTGCAAGACCATTAGTGCCACCAGTTATAAATTCATTGGGTAGTAAAAATAAATGGTAGCACATTGCAAGTAAAAAGATACCAAAAACAAATGTAACACCAGTAACTAAAGTTTTTATATCTTCCTTACTCATTTTACTACCCTTCTTACTATAATCATTTTACTAAAATTTAGTTTTTTTGTCTATAAAGTGTCATAAATTTAGTAAAAAAAAATAAGTTTTAATGAGGTGAAAGCAAATGAATGGTAATTATTATCAAAATCCAACATTTCCAACAAATCAAAATAATATGCAAAATATGACTGTACCACCGGGAAATGTAAGTTCAATGGAAGACTATAACGAACAAAGTTATATTGAAAATATTTTAAGGCTTAACAAAGGAAGAAAAGTTAATGCTTATGTTTCTTTTCCAGATAGTACAGAATGGAAAAATAAGATATTTTCTGGATTAATCGAAGAGGCAGGTAAAGACCATCTAATAATCAAAGAGGTTACAACTGGAAAATGGTTCTTAATTAGAATTTTATATCTTGATTATGTTGAATTTATGGAACCAATTAATTATTCTCACGCTTATTCTGAAAAAACATTTTAATATAAATCAAAATATTTAATTTCTTCGTTTAAACTTGTTTTCTCTCCATGACCAGGGAAAATAGTTGTATCAAGGGATAGTTTACTTATCTTTTTCAAAGATTTAATTAAATCATTATAATTAGAATTTGGAAAATCATATCTTCCGATACTATGATAAAAAATTAAGTCACCAGAAAATAATAAGTTTTGTCCACCGAAAAATATTGAAATAGAATCGTCAGTATGACCTGGCGTTTTTATTATGTCATAAGAAAATGTCTTCCTTAAAAATGTATTATGCTTAATATTATAGTATTTTTCTAACTTTTCAAGTGCACCAATATGATCAAAATGATGATGAGTAACAATTATTTCTTCGACTTCATATTTTGAGCAAAATGAAACAATTTTTTCTGCATCATCTGCTGGGTCTATAATAATGCATTTCCCATCTTTACTTAAAATATATGTATTTGTATCAAGGGGACCTAATACTAAAATTTCAACTTTCATAATACCTCATTTCTATTTAAATATAATAGATATTTGCTAGTTTGTAAATGATTTTGATAAATTTCTTGTTTTATATTTCATTTTTATCTATAATAATAATAGGAGTTGAAATTAAGTATGAAGAAAAACGGATTTATGGAAGGTGCTATAATAGCCACTATTGCGATAATAATTTCAAAAGTTTTAGGCGTATTATATGTAATTCCATTTTATAAAATAATTGGTGAACAAGGTGGAGCATTGTATGGTTACGCTTATAATATCTATAATATTTTTTTAATTATTTCCTCTGCAGGTATACCACTTGCAATAAGTAAAATTACTAGTGAATATGAGACTTTAAAGGAATATGATAAAAAAAATGAAATGTATCGAATAAGTAAAAAAATAGTGTATATTTTCTCTCTTGTTGCATTTTTATTATGTTTCTTATTTGCAAAACCACTTGCTAAAGTAATTCTTGGCGATCTTACCGGAGGAAATACCATCGAAGATGTAAGTTTTGTAATTAGATGTATATCATTTGCTCTTTTAGTTGTACCACTTCTTTCAATTTATCGTGGATATCTTCAAGGGCATAAGTATATTGAGGCTTCTTCAAAATCACAAGTTATAGAGCAAATTGTTAGAATATTTTTTATTCTTGTAGGAAGTTATTTATGTATTAAAGTATTTCATTTAAAAATTACATATGCAGTAGGAATTTCCGTATTTTCTTGTGCAATTGGTGCTATCGTTGCTTACATTTACTTAATTATTAAAACTAAAAAATCTAATGTTGTAAAGGACAGTAAAAAAGCAATTTCTGATGAAGAAAGAAAAGAAGTTATTAAAAAGATTATCGGTTATTGCATACCTTTTATAATAATAAACATTTCAAATTCAATTTATAATACAACCGATATGATTTTAATTATACGAGGACTTACTAATTTAGGATATAGTGCAAAAGATGTTGAAACAATTTCCTCAATATTTACAACTTGGGGAAGTAAACTAATAACAATCGTTAAGGCTTTTGCTACTGGTCTTACTATAAGTTTAATTCCTTCAATAGTTAGTGCCTATGTTAAAAAAGATATGGATAAAGCTAATTACTATTTCAACAATTCATTAAAAGTATTACTCTTTATAATAACTCCGCTTACAATATTCTTAAGTATTTTTGCAAAGGAAATTTGGTATATATTTTATGGTCAAAGTTACTATGGACCAATAATCTTTAAATACATCATTTTAGTGGCAATACTTGATAGTGCTTATATTATTTTCTTTTCTGCTTTACAAGGCTTATATAAAACAAAACTTGTATATATTTGTGCATTAAGTGGAATAACAGTTAACGCTCTTCTTGACCTTCCTTTAATGTATTTATTTAATAGACTGGGAATATACCCATATTATGGAGCAATTACCGCCACTGTAATAGGTTATATAATATCATTAAGTATACCAATTGTTTCATTATATAAAAATGATGGATTTAGATATAATGATACAATAAAGTCTCTTCCTAAACTAATTTTTTCAATTTTAATTGCAATTTTTATGTGTATTATTTATAAAAAAATAATGCCAACATTTAATGGTTTTATTGGAAATATGTTATATTTAGGAATAATCGGTTTACTTACACTAATAGTTTATTTCTTAATAAATAAAGATACTATAATAAAATTGTTAAAAGAAAAAAAATAATGTGGTATAATGTTATAAGATAGGAAGTGTAAATTTGAAATTAGAAATAATATTACTTATTGTAATTAGTATTGGATTTGGTATATCACTAGTATACTTTATTGGATATAATAAAATTTCTATCATAAAAGCTAAAATGGATGCTGCAAATGATATTATCAGTAAAGCTTTAAAAGATAAAAAAGATATAATGAATGAAATATATGATAAATATAAAAAAGTATTAAAAAAGAAAGATTATTTAAAAGATTTTGCAAATTTAAATACTAAGAAAATTAGTAATTATAATCTTGATATAGAACTTAATAATTATTTAAAAACTATGACTGATTTAAAAGAGGATAATAAAGAACTTAATACAAATGAAATAAATGAGTTATTTAACAAAATTGATAGTATTAACGAAATATTAATTGCTAATAAAAAGTATTATAATAAAAACAATAACTTACTTATGAAAACTATTAAAGGTTACATAAAAGTTATTGCTAAAATAAATAATATAAAAGTTCAGACTTCATATGAAACAAAGTAGCGATGCTACTTTTTATTTTGACCAATCAATTGGTTTTATGTTATTCTTTATTAAAAAGTCATTAGTTTTTGAAAATGGTTTTGAGCCAAAAAATCCGTTGTATGCTGAAAATGGACTAGGATGTGGTGACTCTAATATTAAATGTTTAGGGTTTGTTATTAAAACTTTTTTACTTCGAGCAAAGTTCCCCCATAAAATAAATACAATTGGTTTCTCACTTAAATTCAACACTTTTATAACATAATCTGTAAAATATTGCCAACCTAACCCTTGATGAGAATTGGCTTTATCTTTTTCAACAGTTAATGTGCTATTTAACAAAAGAACACCCTCCTTTGCCCATCCGGTTAAGTCTCCAGTTTTTTTAGGTGGAATACCTAAATCACTATATAACTCTTTATAAATATTTTGAAGTGAAGGAGGAATTTTTACATTATCCTGAACAGAAAAAGAAAGTCCGTGTGCCTCACCTTCTCCGTGATAAGGATCTTGTCCCACAATAACAACTTTAACATTTTCGAAACTAGTCAATTTAAATGCATTAAAAATATTTTCTTTAAGGGGGTAAATAGTTTTTTCATCATATAGTTTCATAATCATATTATAAAAATTATGAAATCCAGAACTATTCCATATAACGCTTAATTTTTCATCCCAACTATTACCTATCACATTATCACCTACATATATATTTTACTATACCCCACAAAAAAATAAAAGAATAAATCTTTTATTTATGATAACTTTCGTTATTTAATATTTTAAAACTACGATAAATTTGTTCAAGCAATACTGCTCTAAATAAACCATGAGGCATAGTTATTTTACCAAAACTAATCCTTTGATTCACAAAATTTCTTATATTTTCCGACACACCATTACTACTTCCAATTATAAAAGTAATACTACTAAAATGAGTTAATTTATCATTTATTAACGTTGAAAATTCTATGCTTGAAACTTCCTCACCCTTAATATCCAAAAGAATTTTATATGATTTATCATTTTGAATAATTTTTAAAAGTTCTTTTTCTTCATCAATAATATTTTCTGAATCTTTTAATTCTAATATAGATATTTTATGATATTTATTTATTCTTTCATAATAATCATTAACGGCATTTACTAAATAATTTTCCTTTAATTTACCAAAACAAATAATCTTTATCATATTGTTATTACACTTCCTATATCATTTTTATTAGCACACTGTATTTTTACTTTTGTAGGATCAATGTATTCCTCAACTGTTTCAAGAGCAAGTTCTTCAGTATTATTTTTTTCACTTAAATGTAGTAGTACAATATTTTTTGTGTTTTCCGTAATTAATTTTGATAAATAAATACCAGTAAATTTATTAGATAAATGTCCAACATCAGATAGTACCCTATCCTGAAGCCATCTTGGATAAGGACCATGTCTAAGCATTTCTATATCATGATTGCTTTCAATATAATATGCCGTTTTTCCTTTAAAAGATTTAAAATATTTTGAATTTATATAACCTGTATCAGTAATATAAACAAGGGATGACCCTTCATCAGTTATTACAAAACTACGAATATCTGCAACATCATGGCTCATTACAAATGATTTAATGTCTAAATCTACAATATTTGGATTATCTTCATATATGATTATGTTTTCAATATCAGATATATCGTTTAATTCAAGTAACATTTTATTTGTAATAACAAGTGTTGCTTTTGTTCCTTTGAAGAATGTATGTAAACTTTTTGTATGGTCATCGTGAGTATGAGTTAAAAATACATAATCAATATCTTTATAATCCACTCCGATTTCAGAAAGTTTTTCGCTCAAATATTTTTTTGTTCTTCCTAAATCTATTAAAATTTTATAATGACTTGTTTCAACATAAGTTGAATTTCCAGCTGAAGAACTTGCTAAAGTACAAACTTTAATCATCTATACACACTTAATGGATTAATTGAATATCCACCTGAATATGGTTGACCATAAAATATTCCTAAATGGCAATGACATCCATAAGATACACCGGTATTTCCCATTTGCCCTATAACTTGTCCACGAGTGACTTTATCACCAACTTTAACAGTCATGCTATTTGCAATCATATGTGCATAAACTGAATAGTAACCATTACTATGACGAATAACAACATTATAACCAGAGGCAGGACCAACCATACCACCAAACTGAGAAGAAACTACTTCACCCTCTAAAGCGGCGTATATTGGTGAACCACAACCTGTACCTGAAATATCTATTCCATCGTGGAACGCTCCCCATCGCCACTCATATCCACTTGTTATAACTGATGGTTGATTTGTAGGCCAGCCCCAAGTAGTACCAGTATCGATATAAGAACCAGAGGTCCATCCACCAGAATATCTATAACCACCTTTAGTGGTAACTTGATCAACTTTTTCTTTAATTTTAACACTGCTTACAATTTCAACACCACCTTGTGTTTGACCATTTTTAACAGTATAATTTTCATCAATTCTAGTTATTCCGGTTACACCTGCGGTAGTAATTTCATTAAAATCCGAAGCTTTACTGGAATCATATTCTACTTTTTTTTCATATGGTATTTCAGTATCCAAAATTTCATTAACATCATAGACAAATGTTAACATTGGATTGATTAGAGTAATATTAACATTATCCCCAATAGTAAGGAGGCTATCTCTTGAACTATATTTAGGATTAGCAACCAAAAATTCTTTATAGTTAAGTTTATTTGCTTCCGAAATAGAATCAATTGTATCTCCTTCTTTTACGACGTATTTTTCTATCTTATTATTCGGCCCAAATAATAAATATTGGGTTAATGATGATTCATCCTCAAAAATGGTGTCATTTACTGATATGTAGCCTTTTTTTATATTTATAATTTCGTCAAAATACATATTTTTAATTACTTTTCCTGTAGTTTCAATTTCTTTTTGAGTATTATTCATGTAATTTGTATATTCTTCTTCAGCAATAAACGCCAGCACAAAATTATGGATAGCACTATCAAATACTTTTTTATCAAGAACATTGATAGTAATTTGCTTTTCATCTTTTTTATAATTTGCAATATACCCTTCGATTGTAAATGAACCAATATCTGCCATTTTATTATAAATTTGTTCAGGCGTAGATAACACTATATCATAAGATGATGTTTGAATAATTTTAAAGTTTTCCGGAGGATATACCGTACTTACATTATATTTCTTTTTAATTTCTTGTTGTTTACTATTGATTATATCATATAACTTTTCATCATTTTTTAAATATCCAACACTTTTACCATCAATAAATACTTCATAGATTTTCTCGGCATCTAAAGAATCCTTTTTATCAAAGAAAAAGCCAACAAAACATAAAATACTTATAATTAATGTAAAAAAAGCAGACTTTATTATATCATTTATTTTCATTATTCACCTTGTTCCTTTAAAACACTTTTAAATAAACCATAATTTAATTCAAATTGTAAATCAATAGTTCCTAAACTACCTTTACGATGTTTGGCAATAATAAGTTCTGCTGGAACGATTGTATTATTTTGATCTTTAGATTTATCATAATAATCTTTTCTATTAATAAATAGAACCATATCTGCATCTTGTTCAAGTGAACCTGACTCACGAAGATCTGCTAGCATTGGTACATTACTTTCTCTTTTTTCAGCAGTTCTTGATAACTGTGATAAAGCAATTACTGGAACATCTAACTCTAATGCCATAGTTTTTAAGGATCTTGAAATATCTGATACTTCAACCTGTCTTGATTCAACTTTTTTAGAACCACTATTAATTAACTGAAGATAGTCTATTATTACAAGTCCAAGTCCTTGTTCACTACTAGCAAGTCTTCTGCATTTTGCTCTAATTTCAGATATTGTAGTACCAGCATCAGCCTCAATATAAATACTAGTTTGTCCGAGTTGACTCATTGCTTCGTTATACCTTTGCCAATCCTTATCATGCATATTTCCTGTTTGTAATTTATATGAATCTATTCTTCCAACTGAGGAAATCATTCTATTTACAAGCATTTCCGCAGGCATTTCCAAGTTGAATATTGCTACAGCTTTTTTAGTAGTTCTTCCAGCATAAGATGCCATATTAAGGGCAAGTGCTGTTTTTCCCATACCTGGTCTAGCCGCTAAAATTATCATTTCACCACCTTGAAATCCAGTTGTAAGTCTATCAAAGTCATAAAATCCTGTTTCTAAACCAGTAATTAATTTTTTATTTTTAGCGAGCTCCTCAAGTTTATCATGAGCACTTCTTAAAACTTCAGTAATTGGTAAAAGTTCTGAAACGCTACGATTTCTTACTGCTAATAAAATTGTTTTTTCAGCATTATCCTGAAGTCTAGAAATATCTTCTTCATTATAGGCATTTTCAACAATTTGAGTTGCAGAGGTAATAAGTCCTCTTCTTACATTATAATCTTGTAAAATTTGAATATAATAATCAAGATTTGCACTTGTTACAACACTATCTATTACATCCATTATATAATTGATATTAACAATTGATGACTTTTTTGTTTTATCAAGTTCAGTACTTATTGTAGTAATATCTATAGGTATCTTTTTATCGTGTAAACTTTTTATAGCACAAAAAAGAGTTTTGTTTCTTTCATCAAAAAACATATCTTCATTAACACTTTCACAAATTTTATCAACTTGATCTTTTGAAATAAATGAAATTCCAAGAACGGACATCTCCGCTTCAGAATTAAATGGTAATGATTGTGCCATAACTCTCCTTTCTTATTTAATTAACTTAATATTTATATTAAATTCAACTTTTTTATGTAATTTTATTTTAACTTTATATGTTCCTAAGCTAGATAAAGGTGTATCTATTAATATACATTTTTTATCAATATCATAGCCAAGTTCATTTATTTTATCACTTATTTGTTTTGAGGAAACTGTACCAAAGACTCTATCATCTTTTCCGGTTTTTACTTTAAACTCAATAATTTTGTCATTTAGTTTATTTTTAATTTCAGTTAAATTAGCAATTACTTTTTCTTCTTCATCATTTCTAATTTGAATTTGCTTATCTAAAATCTTTTTACTAGTATCAGTGTATGCAACAGCGAGCTTATTTTTTATCAAATAGTTATTAGCATATCCATCTGATACATTTATAATATCATCTTTTCTTCCTTGAGATTTTACATCCTTTAAAAGTATAACTTTCATTTAAAATCCTCCTTAAATACTATAACTTATTATAACATAAAAAATTCATTAAAAAAACCATTTGTTATTATTTAACAAATGGTATTAATGCCATTAAACGAGCATATTTAACTTGTTCAGCAATATGTCTTTGATGTTTTGCACATGCGCCAGTCATTCTACGAGGTAATATTTTACCTTTTTCATTGATATATTTATTAATAATCATTACATCTTTATAGTCAACTGATTTACCAGCACACATTTGGCATATTCTTTTTTTCTTATGATAAAATTCTGCCATACCTTATTCCTCCTTCTTAAAATGGAAATTCATCACTACTTATATTAGTTTCATCACTAAATTCTTTATAAGGATCCTCAGATATATCGGTAGTTTGCATATTTGTATTAAATGATGGTGCAGAGTAATTATTTGCTGGAGCACTATTATAACTAGGTGCAGGGTTAGCATTTGGACTTGTATTTCTATTTGAACCACTTACAAATTCAAAATTCTCAATAACTACATCAGTAGTATATCTTTTAGTTCCATCTTGTGCATCATAACTACTGTTTCTTATACGACCCTGTGCTAAAATCATACTTCCTTTTGTGCAATATTTATTTAATGTTTGTGCTGTTCTTCCAAAAGCAACACAATTTATAAATTCAGTCTCTCTTTGACCCTCTTTGTTTACAAAATCACTAGGGCAAGCTAATGAAAATCTTGATACTTCCATTGAAGCAGATGTCATTCTTGACTCAGGATCTCTTGTAAATCTACCGCATAATATAACTTTATTCATCTTATTCTCCTTTGTTAATAATTAAATGTCTTAAAACATTTTCATTAATACGAACTTTACGTTCAAATTCTTTAATAGTATCGTGTTTTGCTTCAACAGTCATAACATAATATGTTCCTGTTAACTCTTTTTTAATTGGATAAGCAAGTTTTCTTTTGCCCATTTCCTTAAACTCGATGATACTACCTTTATCGTTAGTTATTAAACCTTTTAAACTATCTGCAACTTTTTTTACTTTGTCATCTTCAATAGTATTTTTAACGATAAACATTATTTCGTACTTATTCATCTTTTTACACCTCCTTATGGTCTACTCGGCTTTTTAATGACATAAAAAGCAAGGAGTAATTTCTTTACTCGCAAGTAGTATAGCAAATTTATTTTGGTTTGTCCATATATTTAACAAATAAAATTTTCAAAATGAAGAATTAAAAATTGCAAATCATAAAAAAACCCGTAAATACGGGCAATAATTTACTATTTGGTGGAGTAGAGGAGAATTGAACTCCTGTCCAATATGTCATATTATACAATATCTACAAGTTTAGTTCTATTTAAATTTCCTATCTATATGGCTAAAACGAACCTCATAAATAGTAATTTTGATTAATATTCATTTACTATACTCAAAAAATATAATAAATATAGCTTATTAATATGAACCCATTTTACTTTCAATAAGCAAGAAAGTAAGTGAGTACTCCCAAACCTCTAATTAGGCAAATGCAGGAGTGAAACTATAAGAAGTTTCGTCATTTATTTTTTTTGTGCATTTATAGTTTGCCAACTACTTGCAATCATATCTATTAACATATGTCGAAACCAATCTACCCCAAGTAAATTAATTTTACCATATTATTGGTGAATAGTAAATCAATAATAATGATATTTTGTAAATTTATGATATTAAATCAGCACTACTATTAGCATCCAAAGTTAAATCTTTAAAATCTTTTTTTAAAAAAAGCGGATAAGCTGCGGCGCCAATCATTGCAGCGTTATCAGTACAATAAATCATTCTAGGATTATATAGTTTGACATTATATTTATCACATATTTTTTGAAGTTCGTTATGTAAATATTTATTCGCAGATACTCCACCCGCTAAAGCAAGTCTTTTTATATCTGTATTTTTTAAAGCAAGTTCTACCTTACGAACAATCTCATCAACAGCTATAGTTTGAAAAGAACAAGACAAATCATTTTTATTTATCTCAATATTTTTCATTTTTGCATTATTAATTATGTTTAAAACCTGACTTTTTAACCCACTGTAACTAAAATTATATGTCTCATCATTTACAGGCTTTGTTAAATTATAAGTATTTTTCCCAAGTAAGGAAGCTTTTTCAATACTTGGGCCACCAGGGTAAGGAAAACCCAAAACTCTTGCAACTTTATCAAAACTTTCACCTATTGCATCATCAAGCGTTGTTCCAAGAAGTTCAAACTCATAATTATTATGCATTATAGAAAGTTCAGTATGTCCACCACTTACAACAAGCGCAAGTAAAGGAAATTCTAAATTATCTTCGATATTATTTGCATAAATATGACCAATTAAATGGTTAACACCTATAAGAGGTTTATTATATACAGCAGCAACAGTCTTTGCAAATTCTAATCCCACGAGTAATGAACCAAGTAAACCTGGTTTATATGTCACTGCTATAGCATCCATATCCTCAATTTTTAAATTTGTTTGAGATAAACAATCCTCTAAAACATATAAAATGTTCTCACAATGCATTCTCGAAGCTATTTCAGGTACAACACCTCCAAACTTATTATGAACGTCTATTTGTGAAGATATACTCATTGCAATACATTCTTTACCATTTTTTACAATTGCAATACTTGTATCGTCACAACTTGACTCAACTGCTAAAATGTAGACATCATTCATATTAATTCCTTTCCATAACATAAGCATCAATATCATTATAATATTTTTTTCTTATATTAATTATTTTAAAATTCATATTTTCATATAGTTTAATTGCTATATAATTATTAATTGACACCTCCAATAAAAATCTATAATTAGAGTATTTATTAATTATATAATCCATTAATTTTGTACCAAATTTTTGATTTCTAAACAAATTATCAACATACAATAAATGAATTTCCACTAAAGTATCAATAACTGTTATTAAGACATAACCAACAATTATATCATTAATTACATAAACGTACTGACTATATATATCATTAGATAAATAATAACTAAAGTTAAAGTGATTTTCAATGTTTTTATCATAATTTATTAGTAATTTAGTTAACTGTTCGATATCAGTATTTTTTAATTCTCTAATCATATTCAACACTTATTTTTTTTACATAAATTGGATTAACTTGTTTAGGGTCAATTTTTGGAAGCTTAGAAGTTAAATTATAAATTTTAGAGTAATCAATAATAACATCTGTTTTTAAATTAGAAAACTCATTTGAATTTAACTCCCTTTTTTTAATGTATTCATATTTTCCAGTTAACCTATGATTTATATATTTTGCAACAAAAATACCACTATTATCGTAAAAACCTACTAGATTTTCGGTACTATCTAAAGAAAAATCCATAATATCAAGATAAGAAACTTGTTTAATAGAAATATTTAATAAATAACTTAATGTTTTTGCAACCGTTACACCTGTCCTTACACCGGTAAAAGATCCTGGCCCATTTACAACAATAATTTCATTAAGTTTGATGTTAGTAATACATTTCATAATAGTCGGCACTAATAATGAATTATTATTCATGCTTTTATCAATGCTCTTATGCAAATAAACAATTCCATCCTTATACAAAACAACATTAATATCATAAAGGTGTGTATCTATAAATAAAGTATACATAATCTACCTATAAAACAAAGTTACATAACTCTTCATATTTTTCACCATAAGGAATTAATTCAAATACTCTACCGTTCTCAGAAATAACTTTAATATTTATTTGTAATCTTTCATCTGGTAATATATCAGTAATTATATCTGACCATTCAATTAATGTAACTCCACCTTTACTAAAATAATCCTCAATTCCAATATCATTAGAATCTTTATCTAATCTATATACATCCATATGATAAAGTGGTAACTCTCCAGAGTTATATTCCTTTATAATATTAAATGTTGGACTAGTAATATTATCCTCAATTCCTAATGCATGTGCAAAGCCTTTAACAAAAACAGTTTTTCCACTACCAAGTTCTCCATCTAAACAAATAACCATATTAGGAAATTTTTCAGATTCAATATTTTGAGCTAATGCAACAGTATCATTCTCATTACGAGAAGTATATTTATAAATATTCATATTTTTCACCTTCCATATCAATTATAAATAAAAAAAACAATATAAACAAGATATAATATATATAAAATTAATAATTTAAAGCAAAAAAAAAAAAATTATTGGCAACTCCATATCTTAGCATAACACTATTTTCAGCGTATCAGGGCTTAACTTCTCTGTTCGGTATGGGAAGAGGTGTACCACCTGAGCTATCGTCACCAATAAAGGATTTTGTCCTTTAAAAACTCGATAATATAAATTCGAATCTCTTCATCAAAATAATTTGAGTTAAATCCTTGATTTATTAGTACTGGTCAACTCAACATATCACTATGCTTCCATCTCCAGCCTATCAACCTCGTAGTCTACAAGGAATCTTACTTCACGAAGAATGGGAAAATTCATCTTGGAGGAGGCTTCCCGCTTAGATGCTTTCAGCGGTTATCCCGTCCATACATAGCTACTCTGCGCTGCAACTGGCGTTACAACAGATACACCAGAGGTATGTCCATTCCGGTCCTCTCGTACTAGGAACAGCTCTCCTCAATTTTCCTACGCCAACGACGGATAGGGACCGAACTGTCTCACGACGTTCTGAACCCAGCTCGCGTGCCATTTTAATGGGCGAACAGCCCAACCCTTGGAAGCGACTCCACCTCCAGGATATGACGAGCCGACATCGAGGTGCCAAACACCACCGTCTATGTGAACTATTGGGTGGTATCAGCCTGTTATCCCCGGGGTAACTTTTATCCGTTAAGCGACGACCATTCCATTCTGAATCGCCTGATCACTAAGTCCTGCTTTCGCACCTGCTTGACTTGTAGGTCTCGCAGTCAAGCTCCCTATATACCTTTACGCTCTTTGAATGATTTCCAACCATTCTGAGGGAACCTTTGAACGCCTCCGTTACATTTTAGGAGGCGACCGCCCCAGTCAAACTGCCCACCAGACACTGTCCCTGAACCAGATAATGGCTCTAGGTTAGAAATCCAATAAACTAAGGGTGGTATTCCAATGGTGACTCCTCTAAGGCTGGCGCCTTAGTCTCATAGTCTCCCACCTATGCTCTACATAGTTTACCGAATTCCAATATCAAGCTACAGTAAAGCTCCACGGGGTCTTTCCGTCCAGTCGCGGGTAACCTGCATTTTCACAGGTATTAAGATTTCACCGAGTCTATGGTTGAGACAGTGCCCAAATCGTTACGCCTTTCGTGCGGGTCAGAACTTACCTGACAAGGAATTTCGCTACCTTTGGACGATTATAGTTATCGCCGCCGTTCACTGGGGCTTCAATTCATTGCTTCGATGTTATCGACTTTCGTCCATCTTACAAATCATCTTAACCTTCCAGCACTGGGCAGGCGTCAGCTCCTATACTTCAGCTTACGCTTTTGCAGAAACCTGTGTTTTTGGTAAACAGTCGCTTGGGCCTATTCACTGCGGGTCTTTTTCAAGACCTTCCCTTATTCCGAAGTTACGGGATCATTGTGCCGAGTTCCTTAACCATAGTTCTCTCGCTCACCTTAGGATTCTCTCCTTGACCACCTGCGTTGGTTCTTAGTACAGGTATTTATAGCATTTCTTTAGAAGCTTTTTTAAAAAGTTTAGCCTCATAAGACTTCGCTGTCCGTAGACTGCTTCGCCATCACACTTCAACCGTTCGATATCACGGATTTTCCTATGTATCAGTCTTTGTGCTTAGACCATAATCCATTAAATGGCTCTTACTAGCTTCCTTTGTCACTCCTTCAGTCCTATAAATAGTACAGGAATATAAACCTGTTGTCCATCGACTACGCTTCTCAGCCTCGCCTTAGGTCCTGACTTACCCAGGGTAGACGAACTTGACCCTGGAATCCTTGGTCAATCAGTGGGTAGGATTCTCACCTACCTTACGTTACTCACACCGGCATTCTCACTTCTAAGCGCTCCAATAGTCCTCTCGATCTATCTTCGTCGCCCTTAGAACGCTCCCCTACCACTTATGCTATCGCATAAATCCACAGTTTCGGTAATATGTTTAGCCCCGGTACATTTTCGGCGCAGAGCCACTCGACTAGTGAGCTATTACGCACTCTTTAAAGGATGGCTGCTTCTGAGCCAACCTCCTAGCTGTTCGTGCAACTCCACATCCTTTCCCACTTAACATATATTTTGGGACCTTAACTGGTGGTCTGAATTGTTTTTCTCTCGCATATGGACGTTATCACCCATAAACTGACTCCTGAAGCTAACTACTCTGGCATTCGGAGGTTGATTGCAGTCAGTACCGCTAGACGCGGCCATTCCACATTCAGTGCTCTACCTCCAGAGGAAATTCTTCAAGGCTAGGCCTAAACCTATTTCGGGGAGAACCAGCTATCTCTGAGTTCGATTGGAATTTCACCGCTAACCACAAGTCATCCAAGCACGTTACATAGTACCCTGGTTCGGTCCTCCATGTAGTGTTACCTACACTTCAACCTGCTCATGGCTAGATCACTCAGTTTCGGGTCTACAGCATTGTACTTTTTCGCCCTTTTAAGACTCGCTTTCGCTTCGGCTCCGTATTTTCTACTTAACCTTGCACAATACCATAACTCGCCGGCTCATTCTGCAAAAGGCACGCTCTCACCCTTTAACGGGCTCGAACTTTTTGTAAGCATATGGTTTCAGATTCTCTATTTCACTCCCCTCCCGGGGTTCTTTTCACCTTTCCCTCACGGTACTTGTTCACTATCGGTCATTAGAGAGTATTTAGCCTTACGGGATGGTCCCCGTTGATTCCGACAGGATTTCTCGTGTCCCGCCGTACTCAGGATTCACTTCTGAGTGCTTCAGATTTCGCCTACAGGGTTTTCACCTTCTTTGACTGACTTTCCCAAATCATTTAGCTATCTTTAGCTCTTATTCTCGTTTCGAAGTGTCCTACTACCCCAATCCGTAGATTGGTTTGGGCTATTGCCGTTTCGCTCGCCACTACTAAGGCAATCGATTTTTCTTTCTTTTCCTCCTGTTACTAAGATGTTTCAGTTCACAGGGTTTCCTTCACTAAAACTATGTATTCATTTTAGGATACCTTTCTTGGTAAGTTTCCTCATTCGGATACCCCCGGATCAATGTTTACTTACAACTCCCCGAGGCAATTTCGCTGTTTGTCGCGTCCTTCTTCGTCTTCTAATGCCTAGGCATCCACCATACGCCCTTATTAATTTAACCACTTTTTTTCCTATTTTGATGAGTTTTTGAGATCTTAATGCAATATATTAGGAAATATATTGCTACTCTTTATATTATCTAGTTTTCAAAGAACAAAATCTGAGAGAATCTTCTCTCAAAACCAAGTAAAATGTCAATCTTTAGCCTTCTATGTGAAATCTTTTCGCTTCTTTAGCGCTATCCCCCAAGATTTCATAAGGTTCTTCTTTTCTACGTTTTCTAATTTCTCCATAGAAAGGAGGTGATCCATCCCCACGTTCTCGTAGGGATACCTTGT